>Ga0154694_110_pt1 | contig 33483 bp, 29 predicted proteins | sample Rifle2008BG13ft_FD_105712 | JGI IMG/M metagenome (GOLD analysis project Ga0154694, IMG submission 105712) | Candidatus Moranbacteria bacterium RBG_13_45_13
ATTTTCATATTCCACCCTAAACCACCCCAACCTCCGCCTTCCATAAAAAAACAGCGTCCGAAGAGACGCTGATTGGGATATGCATTTTCTGCCGAGGTTCAACTTTAGCGAAGCTTCATTACTTTTTAGTTTACCCAAAATTTGATGTTGAGTCGGTTTAGCTAGTCTGTCTAATAGAAAAGTAAATTGAGAATAGGAGGGCGAAAAATGTAATTACTAGAGTAATAATTGCAACCCACAAAGTATGGTTTGAAGTTTTTAACGCTTTCTGGGACAAATTCATTGCTAACTTTGTATCTTCTTTAGCTTGTTGGAGTTTTTCGTATTCAAAATACTGAATGTAGGCCTGATAGCTTAATGTGTATTTACTCTCATCAGCATTCTTATTTCCCAATTGTTCAAGCAAAATATACGGGGTCTCACGATTTAATCCTCGTGTAAAATTATCAAAAGCATCATTAAGAAATTTTTTCACAATCTGCCATTCTTTGTCTCTCTTGCTATACCATTTTTCTATCTCTTTATACATGAATCCATTTGAGCGATTATATCCATAACGCACTGCCCTAACATGTATGCCATCTCCCTCTTTTATTTCCTTGTTCATAATTTTATATAATTTAACCTCTCTCAAAGTTGAGCTTTAGGAGTAATCAGTCTTGGTGTAGTATTAAAAAATTTGAGGTTATTTTCGACGGAGGAGATTATGAAAATCCTGGCTTAAGTTAAGTTTAGACAGATTCTCGATATGAAAAAAGTTACATCGCGTAGCGACTCAAGTATTCAAACTTGTTATAGAATGGAGTAATATCTTCCTTATCATTGAGCATTATTTTTTCTCCAACGACGGAAATATTAATGCCCAAAAATTCCCCGTCATTTACAACTCCTTTTTCCTTGTATTTTTCTATGTCGATGCTGTTGAGAACAACAAAATCATTTGCAGGATATCCATTTAAGAGATATCGTAGTACAAATACATAAAAAGTTTTTGCTTTGTTATACCTCTCAAACTGCTTTTTATTAATAGCGACGTGAAAAGAGCTATTCCTGTTGTGAGCAGTTTTTACTTGAATGTAATAAAATTGATTGTCTTTTGAAGCCACAATATCAATTCCTTCATCAACGGACATTAAAGAAACATTAAATTCATTAAATAACAGCTCGCTTAGAACGGCATATTCTCCTGCCTTACCTATATAGTTTTTTGTTATGCTCGGAATGACAATAGCACTCTTGCTTGGTATTCTTATTCCTCCCAAAATTGGCTTTCTTAGTTTTTTTAGCCTATACCATCCTTGTTTATAGCCGCCTTTCTTATTCTTTATTCTTCTGAATTCAGATTTACCCTTATTCTTTTTTATGTCCTGGGACAAGACAGCAGAAATTTTCAGAGCCAAACTATCCTGCGAAACATTTTCTTCCATTCTTCTGTTTAGTATTTCTTTTGCAATATCGTTCACATGAAGACCCTGTTTATATTCACACAGAATTTCTCTAATAAGATCTTTTCTTGTTTTTGCCATAGTTTTCAAATTAAAAATAAAAACAGCCAAAAGAATGGCTGCTAAAATATATATTTTTACTTTTTAGCCCAAACATAACCTAGGCTTTAGATATAAAATCTACTTCAAAATTAACTCTTTCGTCCAAAAAATGCAAATTATTGCTGGCAATCCGCATCGCAAGCTATTCCGTCGTGGTCCGCGTCGCGGGCGGTGCAGCCGCAGGTATTAAGCTGATATTGCGCCTCGGCGCAGGAGCTCATATTTGGGCAGGTTTTGCTGCAGTTGCACGTAAAGGTATTTTCATCTGTGCCGGTATCTTTCACATCTGGGAGCATTGTATAAACAAAATATCCGATTTTGTTTGCGTCAGTTTGGTTGCCAACCATTCCAATTATATCTTTGATCAGGCTTTCCCGAAATCCCGGATGGTATTTCGGGTAATCGTTTTTCACTAAATTGATTTTGTCTTTTATCCGTCCGTCAACGGTCGTATCGGTTTTTGTATTGTTCGTTGAATTGTTTGTCGGCGCTGGCGTAACCGGAACAGGTTTCGGAGTGGGAGCAGGAGTTGCGGATCCACCGTGGCAATGCCGCTCGTTCCAAGGAACACCCCACTTCGTGCAATTCGTCCGGCAATAGTGGCAGCCGTCGGCGGCCGTATTTCCGGGGTGGGCGAAAGCAACGCCAGAGAACAAAAAAACAGCCAAAACAGAGACTGTCAATAAAATGCCCAGATTCTCAAGTTTCCAGAGCTTTGTCATAGGTTTGATGTGAATAATTATGAACATATCAAAGTACTTCCTTCGCTTAGAAAAGGCAAGTTTTTTAGGAAACCCCAAATCATGCAAAAAATTTACCCGAAAAGTCTTTCTGCTCAAACAAAAACCGCTGGGGCAAAAAACAAGCCCGGAATGGCAAGCAAAAAAACCGCCGACCCTAAATTCGAAAAGGCGATAAAGCGCTTTCAACAAATTTTGCGATCGCTGAAGAAGCCTACACCCGTAAACTGGTTTACGGGTGTGATGTTATATTTCAGTCATATTGCCTGATCTAGTCTTTCTTCAGCAAGTTGACCAGCAAAAAATGCAAGGGATATTTTTTTCTCACCCATTCCGCCGAATACGGAGTGAGTTTCTCGAAATTTTTGGTTTCGCGCTTTTCGTCTTTAGCTTTGTATCTTTTGATGATCTCCCGGTATCCCCCGAAGCCGTTGTTGAGCCATTTTTCGACCTGGCTTATATTCGTGGATCCGACTTTCAGCTTTTTCTTTATCTCCTCATAGCTCTCTCCCTCAAGAAGCATCCTCGCGATTTGGATCCTGCGGGAAATCATGACTACTTCGCTCAAAGTCAAAAGGTCTTTGAAAAAGTTTTTCACTTCGTCCCTGTTTTTGAGAAGGGAAACCATCGTGTAGAATTCCCCCAGATATTTCTTCTTCTCGAATTCCGTTAGCTGATTATACTTGACTTTCCCCGGCATATTTTTGTTTTCAATAGTTAACACTTCAATTCTAGCAAATAACGCTAAACCCGTAAACTGGTTTACGGGAGCATATTCCATTGAGTTAATGGTTATGCGATTGAGTTCTGAATCCCGCCCCGAACAAAAACCGCCGAGCCCAAACCGAAAAGGCAATTTTTCACGAAAAAAAGAGGAGCCAGTCGCTATAATTAGCAAACTGGCTCCATCAAGAACGTTTTTTAGTAGTGGATATGCCTAAACAGGCGAAACATATGCTGAAAAGCCTCTTCCAGCGCTGGGCACAACTCCCGATCCATGGGATCAAGATCAGTAGTTCCAAAGAGAATCTTTTGGAATTCTTTGCTATTCAGCCAATTCGCCATAGGAGCGACGCAGAGACCCCCGAAGATTCTTTGCTCTTCTTTGGAGATGATGTCGCAGGCGATCTGGTCCAAAACAAATTTTAAGAAACGCCGCTCCGGAGCAGGTACATGGACGCAGGCCATTCCCGTTGCCCGCACCACGCGGCAATCGATCGGCCGCACAGGATAAATCTCGCAAAGCGCGTGCTCTCCTAAAAAGGGGCAGGGATCGGTAAACTCAAACTGCCCGTCCGTTTCTTCGCCAGGGGCTGTTATTCTGCGTTTATGGTTATGAGCGCTGACCAGAGATTCATATCCCACCGCTTTTGTCATTGCCTCACTCAGCACTGGCGCAGCATGCTCCTGGGGTTTGGATTTCAGATACTCGGCGATTAGCTGCATCTCCAGAGTCGTGCACATGGGCATCCGGTGGCAGCACAGAGAGCAGCCCGGCTTGCATACAATACCGTAGTCTTCGGCACATTCCCCAACCAGAGAATCCATGAGAAGAAAAACAGCTCTCACCAGCTTCGTGCCCTTGAGCTTTTTTTTGATCTGGGATCGAAAAGCCTCCGTCGCTTCGTCCCAAAACGGCCAGTTCTCCCCGGCATACAACAAAACGTCGCCATTTTTCCTGTACAGTACCTCCTGGATTTCTTTCAGTAAAAAAGGCATGGATCACCCCCTATATTATATAAATTTTTAAGGTAATTTTGTATTATAGAAGACAAATTACATAATGTCAAGTTTTTTCGAAATTTTATTCCAAACCAAAAAGGCAATGGGCTTTCTGCGAAGCTTGATTCCGGCAAATATGCTATAATGAAACCAAGCTAAAAACTAAGAAAAAAACTATGGATCAACCAATGGGAGCGCAACCCCAAGCGCCGCAGGCCCCCGTTCAACAAGCCACTCCGCCTCCCCCGCCAATGCCGCCGGTGCAAGGGCCACCAACAGGCCAGCCGGGTCAAATACCGCCGGCCCAAAAGAAAAGCCATGCCTGGATTTGGATTTTGGGCGGATGCCTCGGAATTGTTATTCTTATTGGCATTGCAATAGTAGCCCTGGGATGGTGGGGAGCCAGGAAAGCCAAGCGGGAACTCGAAAAACTTCAGCCGAATCTTGAAGAAATGAAAAAAAACGCCGACCAGTGGAGCAAAGAATCGGAAGAATGGCAGAAAAAATCGCAGGAGCTTCAGGAGAACCTTCCCAACCCCGAGGATATGCCGGTTCCGGGAAATTATCCAAGCCAGTAATGCCCAAGTGATTAGCAGATTCTCAAAAACACCTCAAAGTATATGGGGTGTTTTTATCTGCTCGCTTGGCGAGACAGCTTGCAAACGTTCAGCTTTGGAGGGATTTCAAAATATCTATTGAATTTAATTTTCAACGATTAGCCCTTCATCACCGCCAGCGGTTCCAGCTTAATCAGAACTTCCACTAAATCGGCCTGATTTCCTATTACTTCATCAATATCCTTGTACGCCCCGGGCGCTTCGTCCAAGTCCCTCCTTCCGCGAATAGAGTGAAGCACGCCTTTTTGGTTCAGCTTTCTTGTTTCTTCTTCAAGAATCAGAGTTCGGCGAGCTTCGTTTCTCCCAATTTTCCTGCCCGCGCCGTGAGAACATGATTCAAAGCTTTCCGGATTTCCTCTTCCGCGCACGATAAAACTTCTGCTCCCCTGGGACCCGGGAATAATTCCCACTTGCCCCCTTTTTGCCTGCGTCGCTCCTTTTCGATGAACGATTACTTCCTTTCCAAAATGTTTTTCAGGTGAAGCATAGTTATGGGCAATATTTATCATTTCGTCCAAAAGAAGTTCGCCGGAAGTTTTCGTCCTAAAAATTTTGGCGATATTTCCCATCATAAGTTTCCGGTTGCCCAAGGCAAAGCCGACGCAATAACTCATTTCCGAAAAATACTGCCGCCCCTCTCCCGAATCCGCCGGGAAAAAATCCAGCTGCCATTCAAGAGGAACTCTGCTTTGGAATTTTTTTCTCAGCCGTATTGCCAATTTATTATAATAATCCGCCACTCTCTTGCCGATATTCCTGCTCCCCGAATGAACCATAACCCAGATACAGCCGTCCGATCCTTTTTGAATTTCCACAAAGTGATTTCCTCCTCCTAGTGTTCCTACCTGCTTTCTGGCCCTTTCAAACTGGGACTTTACTACCGGCAAATTATTGATTAATTCCGGCATCGCATCCAAATTCTGCTGTTTTTCATGATGGGAAAAACCCACTGGAATTATTTTGCGTATTTCTCCGAGAATCTCTTTCAGTTTATCTTTGTTGATATCTTTGAGCGTGGTTTTTGCCGCGCACATTCCGCAGCCGATATCCACTCCCACCGCGTTGGGGATGATTACTCCTTCAGCCGCAAGCACTCCGCCAATCGGCATCCCGTAACCAACGTGCGCGTCCGGCATGACAGCGATGTGGTGGAAAGCAAACGGCAAATTGGCCAGGTGCTTTGCTTGCTCCAAGGCGCCCGGTTCGATTTGTGAAATCCAGAGTTTAATGGGAATTTTTTCCGTTCTAATGACTTTTATCATATTTGTCGGATTGGACAAAAAATCACTCGACTCCGAAAACGCCGTCTAATATTTTTCCGCAGCTCAAGCATTTTCCATTTTTATCCAGGCGCTCCACGCTAAAGCCGGCCCTCTTGATCGCAACTTTTCCGCACTGCGGGCAGAGGGTATTCTCAACGCCGTCCTCCCAGATATTTCCGGTATATACGTACTTGAGGCCTTCTTTTTTTCCGATAGCGCAAGCTTTTTTCACTGTCGCGACGGGAGTATCGGGAAGATGTTTCAATTTCCAGGAAATGGCTCCCGAAAAAGCGCTCACGTGCCAAGGGACAAAATCCCCCAATTCCTTCTTGATAAACCGGGCGATTTTTTTCAGCATCTTTTCATCGTCGCTTAGGGTGGGAATGATCAAAGTAGTGATCTCCAGCCATACTCTTTCCTCCGCCAAGCGCTTGCAGTTTTCCAAAACCGGATTCAGCCTGGCGCCGCAATTTGATTCGTAAAATTCCTCGTCGAAGGATTTGATATCCACGTTAATGGCATCCAGGTACGGCCCGATTGCGTCCAAGGTTTTTTGGGACATGAAACCATTGGAAACCCAGATATTTTTGATCCCCTGTTTTTTGGCCAGTTTCATCGTGTCTAAGGCATATTCCGCGAAAATGGTCGGCTCGGTGTAAGTATAGGAAATGCTTTGGCATTTGTTTTTCAAGGCTTCTCGAACAATTTCCTCTGGCGCCAGATCGAACCCCCAGTTGAGCTTGGAATATTCCCTAACCCGTCCTTTCAATCCAAATATCTGAGAAATGTCGTAATTCTGGCAATTGGCGCAACGAAAATTACAGCCGATAGTCCCGAGCGAATAGGAAAGCGATCCCGGCAAAAAATGGAAAAGCGGCTTTTTTTCGATCGGGTCGATATGGGCCGCTGCCGCCTTGCCGTAAGTCAGGAGATATAATTTGCCGCCGATGTTTTGCCGGATTCCGCAAACTCCAACACGCCCCTTCTTGATTTTGCAAAAATGGGAGCATGCTTGGCACTGAAGGGTCTGGGCATCGATTTTTTCGTAATTGAGACATTCTTTCACAAGTTTCCTCTTGGCTTATTTATAATCCCCGCTTTTCTGAATTATACTACGCAGATGCCAAAAATTCTATTAGATTATAAAAAAATCAGGCTTTCCATAAGCCTGAAAATCGTGGCTCGCTTGGCGGGACAGCTTTCGAACCTACGATTGGGAGAAAGCGTTTCCTGATCCACTGATTGTTATAAATCAAACAAGACAACTAATCGCATTATCATAATTATTTAGAAGCAAGTTTTTTGAAGAGTTTTTCATATTTACTTACCATGCGCTTGTTGTCGAACCGAGTTTCAACGCTCTCCCTGCATGCAAGAGAAGAAATCAATCCTACCTTTTTCACTGCTGCAGCCATTTCTTCAACCGTACCAACAATGTACCCATTGACGCCGTCTTGAATAATCTCCGGTACTGAACCTCTACGGAAAGCAATGACCGGAGTCCCACAAGCGAGGGCCTCAACCATAACGAGCCCGAAAGGTTCTTCCCAGCGGATTGGAAACAAAAGGCAGCGGGCTTTTTGGAGGTATGCGACTTTCCCGGGAAAATCAGCTTCGCCCAAGTAGTGTACCAGCTTACCGTCTATATGCGACTTAATTTCTTTTTCATAGTAGTCATGATCAACTGGGTCAACTTTGGCTATGATGAACAAGGGGGTATTGGTTTTCTGGGCAACGGCAATAGCTTCAGGTAGACCCTTAGAAGGGGTGATCCTTCCAAGAAAAAGCAGATAATTTTCTTTCTGTGTTTCCAGCGGAAAATCTCCGATGGGAAGCGCATTGTAGATGATATGGGTTTTCGGAAAAAAAGCAACTCGCTCCCGCTGATTTTCGCTTACAAAAATCATGGTATGACGATGGAGAGAGAGGGTGTTTTTGTAATACGCTATATTCGCCGCAATATCGGTCGTATTGTGAAACGTCAGTGCTACCGGAACCTCAAAAGAATCAAGCAAGTTCACAAGTGTTCCGTTCACATCAAACCGGCAAGCGATCGGTTCATAATTTAGTTGAATAACATCAAAATCATGCTGGCGATTGAGTACCGTAAGCAACTGCTTTCTTTCCCATTCACGGTTTTCATCGGGGTGTTCTCGAGTGGGATAGGACGAGGTTTCAACACGGGTGATGTTTAGGCCCGCAATAGTTGACTCTCCAGAGCAAAAAACCGTCACTTCATGTCCACGTTCAGCCAAACCATGGACAAGCTCATTTACAATCAGCTCAATGCCGCCGTATTTCTTGGGCGGAATGGGTCCCATGACTGGTGAAACGATAGCTATTTTCATGTTCGTGAAGCAATTAATGATTGGTAAACCTTTTCGTATCCTCGAGCCATGACAGAGATATCAAAACGTTTTTCTGCCTCCTCTCGACAGGTTTTGCGGAAAATTTCTTTTACTCTTTTCATATAGTCCACAAATTCATTTTCATTTTCTGCGATGAGGCCTGTTTCTCCTTGCTGCAAGACTTCAGACACCGCGCCATTATTCAGAGCAATTACTGGCGTCCCGCAAGCAAGTGCTTCAATTATAACTAGTCCGAAGGCTTCGTTCCAGCGAGACGGGAAAAGAAGCGCGTCGGATTCGGAAAGTAGACGGACTTTCTCTTTGCGGCTGATTTCGCCGATAAACTTGATATGTTTTCCATCAACATACGGAAACACTTTTTTTTCAAGAAACGGTTTATCGCTTTCACGGATTTCACCAGCAATCGTCAGCGGTGCGTCGAGTTTCTTCACTGTCTGAATAGCTATGTCAATTCCTTTATTTTCCGAAAGAGTTCCAAGAAACACGAATCCGTTTCCTTTTCCTTTAAGGCGCGGTTTGAAATTGGCGGTATCAATGCCGTGATAAACTGTCGCAACATAATTTAATTCCGGTGCGAGTTTGCGCTGCGCATTGCTGATCGAAACAAAAGGATACCCGCGGAAAGCTTCAACCAAATACGGGAAATCAGGCGGCAAACTACTATGAAGCGTCGTCACAAAAGGAATGGAAATAAATGGAGCGAGTGCAATGGGATGGAAACCCATATGATTGTGAACCACGTCAAAATCTTTTATGTGTTTTCCTAACTCAAAAAAGGATAAAAATTCGTATTGTTTGATTCCGTTCCAATCAAATCCACCGACAAGCTCATACATCGGTTTTTGAATAACCGGAACAAGTTTGCCCGAAACTTTGGAACTTCCGCAGGCAAAAGTTGTCACCTCGTGCCCAAGTTCCGTCAATCCTTTGGCTAAGTTGGCAACCACCAGTTCCGAACCGCCGTATTTTTCCGGCGGAACTTTTTTCCATAATGGAGCAAGTAATGCTATTCTCATAAATTTTTTTAGTTACATTTTATTTTTCACTGCCTCGCTCTTGATAAAAGGACTGTATTTTTTTTCTATGTCGGCAAGTATTTTTTTGGAATATGATTTAGTCGGAGAAATTTTCCAGTAAACATAATAGATGGAAAAGAGTGCTGAAGCAGCGATGAAAAACGCCACTGCCACAATCGGCTTGCCCCACATAATTGCCGCTGCCGCTCCCAGCAGATACCACGATCCCAAAAGGAATTCTTCATAGGAGTTTTTTATAAGACTTGGCGTCTTTTTCAAAATAAATTTGTTGGTTCTTTCAAAAGCGAACTTCCTTTGAAAAATGAAAGCAATCCACGCTTCCGAATACACCAGTGTCATTCCCATGTGAATGACAAACGCTCGGAATGCCCGAATGAAAAACTTTTTCTCTTTCCTTAACGTTACCAGGAAAAGAAGCATTTTCGAAGCTAAAGTTATGCAAATAGACAGGGAAGCAAAAATCAGAATTTGCTTATGATATTGAGTGATCGGGACGGTCGGATGGAGTATGATCGGAGATGCCGCGAGAACGGCAAAAGGCAGAAAATGAAAATGATGCCAAGCGGTAAGGTGGGACAAGAATCCTACCCATGATCTGAACGGAATTTTTCCAAATAACATAAAAAGTGTTTTCAGAGATTGCGCGTTTCCAAAAGACCAGCGCCATTTTTGTTTCCGGTAAGCTTCCAGATCGTATGGAATTAGGCCGGACCCGATCGGACGGTCAATATAAATTCCCCGGTATCCCAAGCCGTATATTCTCAAGCCGACATCAGCATCCTCGGTCAACACTTCTCCGCGAAACCCTCCTATCATTCGCAGCACGTTTAATTTATACAAACTCACCGTACCGGTTGACGGAACGCAGTCAAAATGATTTGCCATATTCATATAAATACCAAAAAAATGTCGATACTCATCAACAATCGGTTGATTCTTTTCAGTGCAGTTGCGGTAATGCTGGGGGAATTGGACAAGAGCAATGTCCTCGCCTGAAAAGTAAGATAAAGCAGTTGCAAGAAAATCTGGCTTGACCAGATAATCAGCATCTATGACTGCCACGTATTCCGACCTTGAATCCATGCGCTCTAAAAGATAATTGAGCGCCCCAGCCTTGAAACCGGAAAGGGGGTCGACATGAAAAAAGCGGAAATTCGAATCAAGCGTCTTGACGAAAGCTTCAACTGGCTTCCAGACAGCAGTATCCTTGGTGTTGTTGTCTACGACCAGCACTTCAAAGTGATCATATTTGAGGCGTGAAAGCGCTTCCAGTGTCTGTATGAGAATGGTCGGCGGTTCATTATATGCCGGCACGAGGATGGAAATGAAAGGCGTAGTTTTCATTCTTTTGCGCTTCGGTGTGGAATGTGGAAGGAAAGCGCTTACTATCTGAAAAATTGATAAAAAAAGTCCTGCACAAAAGTTCAGGACGAGGAGAACAACAACATATTGCGGCACGATGATTGTGGTAACCAAAATGAGCAGAAAGAATAAAAAGAGAACCATAAATATTTTCAAAGCTTAATTAGGCGCTTAGTGTGCATGTCCGGGATAAAAATAACGCCCTCCAGCTAAACTGATATTATTGCATCTGAAATTCACCATCCCTCACTTGCTCACGCTATCACATTTGCAGGTTTTTTTCAATCCGCTGATACTACTTTTATCCATGATTTATCGTCGCTCATCATGTTTAGGTTAGAAAGCTTGAATCCCGCTTAAAGCAACAAAAATCAGGCTTTATATAAGCCTGAAAAACATGGCTCCCTGACTCGGTCTAGAACCTTGTGTTTCGAGGCTTTTCAAAGGATTTTCGGGGGTTTGCAAATTACCGGAATTTGAAGAGCATCGGTCGCGATTTGAAAACCAAAATGAGACAAATGAGACACGAGACGGGGCGTGTCTTATTTTGGCAAATGAGACAGCGAACTGTATCATCCTTGAAAGCTATTTATCCTTGAATATCCTTGAAATTTTATGATATTTCCGCAAAAATATGCTATAATTTCATTGAAAAAACATAAGTAATCGTAAGAAAAATTATGGAACTTAAAGATATTCAATTTGTACCAAAACCTGAAAAGGATGGAACTAGTGAAAAACCTGGTGATAAGGGCCGTGAATTATTGGAAGAAGCTTCCTCAAACCGCCCAGTAGTTGAATCATTTTTTGATCTCGATCGGTTGGGTGAAGTTTGGCCTGAAAGTATCGTCGCCAATGAAACTTTTTTGGAGCAAATCAAAAAAAGGAAAGAATTAAACGATAATCTTAATAATGTTGTCAGCCGTCTGCCTAGACCAGACATCTCTCTTGAGGCTGCAATAAATCAAGAACTTATTACTGAAGACCAGGTGAAAAAGCTTTATTCGTCTTTGTGTGAATTATTGGAATCCGACCAAGATTATCGACGCATTATTCTTTATCTGCCTTTTGAGTTTTTGCCAAACAAGAATTGGCATCCCAAAGAAGATGCTTTCCAGCAAGAATCGGAAAGATTCAGACAAACATACATGGAAGCTTGGAAAAGCCTGCTCTCAATACACGATGTGCGTGCAAACTTTGTGGATGGCGATGTACTCGAGGTAGACAGACGCACCCGCGATTTGCCGCGGGTAGCGAAAGCGGCTCATCTTTTGCCGAAATTGATTGAAAAAGGTTTCATGAAAATCGAGAATGCAATAGCACTTATGGAGCTAACCGACGATCAGACGCTGAAGGATAGTATTGCTGACACGCTTCCCGTTCTTGCTGATCTGGGATTTATTACTGAAAAAGAAATAGAGCTCATGGAGAAATCTGGCGATCAGCTGATTGCCAATATGGCACGAATTATTATTTCAAATATGGAATCAAGAGTGCAGCCAGGTGAAAGACCTTTAGGATCGATAACACTGACAACAGTTCAAAATAAATTGAAAGAAGAATTTTCTCGGATAGATGCCGAAGAATTTGGCGACGTAACGGAAAAAAGAAGAAAATGGCTGAAGCAAAAAAAGAAGCAGGAAGCAGTCGAGTCTTTGGGGGAAAATATCGGCACAGCGATTCTGGCAGGCAATTTTGCGGATACAGAAGCAACAAGCTTTCTCACCTCTGAAACAAATATCGAGAGCCAACAAGCTTTGGTCGAGGGAATTCGAAAAGCAATCGAGACAATTGCAACGGCAGATATTGAGAAAGCCCGGACACTTTACGCACAGTATAAAAAAACAATGCTGGCTCTCCGGGAAAATAATGTTTCAGAAACCAACGAAACGCTCTCAAAAACTTTCCGGCGATTGCGTCATCTCGGAATCGTTGATGACAGGCAGCTGGCAGATTTAAATATTGTTATCCCCAAACTAGCAGGACCATTTTCCGAAAATATCAAGTTGATGGAAAACGAAATTCAGGAAATACAGAAAATGGCAGCGACAATCGAATCAAAACCAGAATTATCTCAACTAATATATCCCGCGGTCCTCGTATTCGGTTCCCGTCTCAAGGGATATGGCGAGCAGAGTGCAGATATCGACCTTGGAGTGTTTATGAGGCCGGGGGTATCAATTGACGATAGAAAAGAATTGCAAGATTTACTCAAGGAAATTTTTTCTCACGAAAAGATTCGGGGTGAAATAGTTGAGTTTTGGCTCGAAGAAAAAGACGGCCAGTTGAGCATCCGTGATTTTGCGGAGCGGGATGTCCTGCTTGGTGAAAGCCATTGGACTCATATTCTTTTTGGCGCTGTGTGGGAAGGAAACAAAAACGCAATTCGTGAACTTCGCGAAAAGCTATTGGTTTCCTATCTTTACGATACTGATAAAGAAATCCACGGGCATGACGCACGGAGTTTATATCTAGAAGAAATGGAACGGGATACTTTGCAATATCGATTGATGCACAAAGGATATGAACGCTTTTTTCCGCCCTGCGGTGGAATTCATACGCCGCACGCCGATGAAATTGATGGAGAGAGTATGTTTTGGGATTCGGGATATCGGCAAATGGCAACAAAACTTTTTATCAATAGGGTGTTTTTACCAAAAATTCCCCAACCGTAGACAAAATATATAAATTACGGATAAGAAAAGCCCGGGCAATCTAGGATTGCACGGGCTTGGTTTTAGATTAAAGAACAGATTACTCTAGGATTAGAGTTCGCCACGGCCGATGCCGGTGGGCCGCTTACTGTTGGAGCGCCCGCCGCCGAGCTGATCCCAGGGAATCTGGGAGCCGAGCATGAAGAGCGCGCTGAAGTATTGGAGCTCTTCGTTGCCGGCAGGCTGATCCTTGACCTGCATAATGGCCAGGACGAAGCGGGTCAGGTTGGTCTCCAGCCTCGGGTAAGTGGCGGAGACCGCCACGCCCATCTGGCGGAGCATTTGGTCGCGGTTGGCGGCGCCGATCAGGGCAGGCAGGCGCGGGTTCGCCAGCGTCTCTTTGATTTTGGACGCATCGTAGGCGAGGGCGGCCGAGATCTGAACGCCCGTCCCGGCGAAGACTTTATTTACGGCATCCGCTACGGCGTCGGCATGATCGCGGAGCACACCCGTATCCGGGGGCTGCATCATGCCCGGGGGCATGGTGCCGACACCACCGGACGCTGCCACAATGGCGCTCATCATAATCATCGGATTTGCCGCGCCTTGCATCCAGGCTTCCTGCCAGCTCTTCAACTGGCTGTAGAATTCGATGATCGATGGCCAGAGGTACTGATCGATCCGCTGGAAGAGCTGCTTCTTCCGAGCCTCGGTCACGTAGTTGCCGTCGAGGCCCTCGATGGCCTCGAAAATCTCGGCATAGCTCCGCCTGGTCATCTGCTTGCGGAGCTTGAAGAACTCGGGGTCAACCTGTTCTTCGTTTTCGTCGGCGAACTTCTCCATCAGGCCCACGAGGCTATCCGGGATAGTGAAGAGGCCTGCGCGATGCGCGAGCGCCGCGCGGATCGCCGAGATGACGGTCGACTGGTCGACTTTAAGCACACCGCCGGCCCGGAGCGCTTCCAACCAGGAAGCATCACTCGGAACGGCCGGGAGTACGGCGTCAAAGGAAACCGCGCTCATCGCACCGGCCGCTTCAGCCGCACTCGGTGCGGGGGGCGCCAGAGCTTTGAGCAGATCCCTTGCCGGCAACGGCTTCATGCCGCAGGCCACAAGATCTTTCTCCGTGAGGCCGGCCAACTGTTCCACCGTCGTGGCACCCAGCTCCGTTTTGATCTTCTCAATCATTTCGGCTGGGACACTCAATTCCTCCAATTTGGTTTTTACCGGATCGTCCGTCATAGCCTTTTCTCCTTATAATTTGAGGGTTTATTTGCAAACTTTATCCCGCTCGGTGGGACCGAACGAGACCATGCGAACTGGAACGCCAACTTTTTCTTGCAGAACACCGGCGCAGAGCGAGTAAAGTTCATCTCGTTCGGCAGCCAATGGAACTTTGAGGGATGTAATTTCGGGTGTACAACCGAGAAGTTGTTTCCCGAGAGCTTCTTGGTGTTCTAGTTGATCAATATTTGTGCCGCGCCGGACTAAAATTTCACCCGAGGGAGAAAAATATGTCCGGTCATCTGCACCGCAGTAGCGGTTACAGATGTGCCATGCTCCATTGGTCTGAATTTGATCAAACCACGTGATAGCCAAGCCATCGAACGCGGTCGGACCGCCGCAGACTTCTATTGCGTAGCGGAGCAGAACAAGGTCGAGCGGCCCTACCCGTACTTTTCCCTGGTAGCGGTTTTCGTCTTTGTGGCTGCCGGGCAACAGACTTTCCGCCATTGCAGGATCGGCAGTCGGAATCGGTCCCGCGCCATGTCTGATTTGATAAGCGCGGGTTACCCCGATGTTCACGATCTGTCCTCCGTAACCGGCACCTTCAAGCATCGCATGCGTGAAGCACGGCAATGTACGAATAGCGCTGGTATGCGGATGAAAACCGTGAAAGTGATCAGTCAGAATACCGTGTGAGCTTTCCACGATGACCACGCCGTCCCGAGAGAGAATCTCCCGCTCGAGATAATCGCAGTCAACGATTTTTGTTCGCCGACCGACTTCCTGAAACCGATTGGCGTTGTAATCCAGAAAACCATCGTCGTAAAGAAGATCAATTTCCTTTCTCACTTCATCGCGGTCACCAGGAAGAAATTCTTCCTGAATGAACCCCGCCAAATCGTGTTGCACTTGGTCGCGAACAGCGGCGAGCAGATCCCGAAGATCGAGCCGTGAAAGATCACCAGCCCGAATTGTCAGTTTCGGGAACCGCTGAGAATAGCGTAAAGTCTCGCCGACGCCGGTGCCGATCGTACCGCGGGAATTGTTGCCCCGCGCCATTTCTTTCAGGCGTGAAGCGATTCCGTGATACGGCGTTGCGCAGAGCGCTCTCTCATCCACGGTTAGTAGATCAAAAGCATTGTGAATGCCGTATTGGTAGCGAAGCGCGTCGGCCTCGTTCAGTAAGCCTTCGGGAGAAATAACCATCCGAGGGGAGAGGTAAGTTCTCGTCCCCTCGAATGTTCCGCAACCCCATTGGCTGAACGCGAAGCACTCGCCTCTTGAGGTGCAAACTCCGTGACTTCCCTGGGCGCCGCCGACTTTTACGATTGTGTGGGCGCGCATCATGGTTGAGATTTTGTGCACCACACCGCCTTTACCGCCGTCACCAGGACCGAGATCGGTGACGGTATAGACTTTTTTTGTCATCGTCACCTCTCTCTTCTTTTTTTAAAGCCAGGTGGGACCGCCTTCCAGCTGGCTGTCCGCCTCACCGGAAGCCTCCGAGGTGGATCCCAAAGTGACTTCGTCCGGGTTGATCGGCCAGAGATCGGTTTTTTCGCGGAAGAGATCGCCGGCTTTGGGCAGCTTGTTGAAATTCGGAAACAGCGCCTGGGCCCCAAGTGGAATGTGGGCAACTGCCCGGATGATCCGTTTGGCATCTTCGGTTGAAACACCATGTTCTCTGAGAAAATCCTTAGCGGATTGAAGATCCAACACGCCCTCGGTGAGGCCGATGATAACGGCTTTCACGCAGTGTAGATATTCTGTGCTGTCCGGGAGCATGATGAAGTGGTCCGCCCCGTATAAATCTCTCCACTGATTAGTGACATCGGGGCGGGATCTGACCTGCAGGAAGAAGGCGTGAGCTCTGGTCTGCAGATCCATGACCGTCTTGGCGGTGTCAGGCAGATTTTTGGCGTCAAAGTCGTGGCCGTTTTCCTTAATCCGCTCCAACACATCGTCGCCGAAGATTTCCTTCAGCCAGCCCAAATCGATGATCTCGACCACCGGCTCGTCGGAAACGGTGAAGTGGTAGTACTTGAGGCCCCAGCGGTTGATTGAGGCAGCGGTGAGATACGCAGCACCAAAGAGACCGAATTGGGGATCCTCTTTGCCGTTGCCATAGCCGCCACGCCCGGGAACCAGGTTGGTCATTTGCATGGCGATCTTCTCGTCCATCTCGAACTGGGTGCGGCAAAGAACCGGTATGCCGTCGCGCACCTTGTCCTCAACATCATTGAAGATGGCCGTCGCGATCTGGGGATCGTATCGGCCGAGGATTGGGTTGCCGCCGCTGGTGAGCATTTCGTATGATTTGGGCAAGGCCTCAAAAGCCAGATCCACATTGCCGCCCATCGACCCGGTCGTATCCAACAGCGTCTCTTCGGACATCGGAAGACCGCGGGTCAAAACCCACAGGTCGCCTTGCTTTTCGAAACGGGGCAGCGACCGGCGGATGGGGCCGAGATGCGACAGGCCTTTCGGGTCGACCAAAGGATCCATTCCTTTGCCTTGCTTAATGCGTTCTTCAGCGCCACTGGTAGCGCCGGTTTTGCCGCCTTTGGTTGCCTGATCACGGACTCGTGAAAAAGCACTTCTCGAAAAAGTGTGATCTCCCATAACAAGCTTCCTCCTTTCAGGATAACGGTTTGGTGGTAAAGGGATAATAGCCGCGCTTCCAGAGCGAATCGACGAGTTGATAGAACTGGAAATGCGCTCTTTCCGCATTGCTCTCGCTTCCTCGGGCCAGCCGATGAAGAAAATCAGCGTATCGGCCGAAGGCTTCATCGCCATCGTCAGGGATAGCGCCCGTTTCCGGCTTTCCGCCGAGAACAGTGATGACCGCTTGCGCCGCCTGCGAGATTTCCTGACGCCTTATCTCTACCGGAAGAACCGAAGAATGAATCTTTGCGCCCGACCAGTCGAAAAATAAAACGTAATGCTGGTCCGGTTCGATCAGGATGTTATTCCCGGTCGCCAAACCGACAGAAAATCCTTCACCGTGCGTGAACACGAAAAGCTTCAGTAGCTTTCCCATGATCCACACACTGGTTCGCAGATCGACGCGCAGCCGATCTTTGAAGGTTATGTTGGTCAACGGTATCATCCTGCTCGCATCTTCTACGTGTCTGAACGCGAGAATGTTCATCCGGCGTCCACCCTGCTGATGACAGATAAAACTGTCCACCAGTTCAGGGAATCCGAGGTGATAATTGAGCAGGTCCTTGGGGTCCTTTTTCACGCGGCCGTATTCCTCTTCGATCTCTTCAGAGCGTTGCTTGAGTTCTCCGAGGATGTACGCAGCGCGATCAAGTCCGCTGTTGTTTTCCACGGCAGATGCAATCTGCAGTAGACACTGGCGTTCTGTTTCTCCCTGTATGCACAGGTACAATCGGTATACACCTGCATCTGCTACCTGTTTCCCGACAAAGTAAACATCTTCGCCATTTCTTATTTCCATAGCACCACCCCCTTCCGTCTCCGCATAATTGTTCTCTCGATTAATAAGCCATGTCTGTGTTAACGGATAAATGCAAATAAACTTTATTCACTTGTCAAAGAAGATTCCCGCCTTGAGTAGTTCAAGACAAGAGATGTTTGTCCCTTAAATAAGGCAAATATCCCTTATCTCAAAAGGCATCTAAATTCAATATTTTGACCCGTTTTTATAGCATTTTTGGACTTTTATGTCAAGGATAATGTAACAAAAATGTTAATGTAAATATTACACTTACTTTTGGAGAAAATAAAAACCAAAATAGATTGATTTTTAAGGAGTTGCTGGGAAGGCTACAATATCCTCACTATCTTCGGATTTTTCTGCATGAATGAGTATAAATCAGCGGGTCTGTTGGGGCGTCCGGTTCTCTTTTTTCCGCTTTTTCTAACCATACCCAATGACAATATTTTTTTAACAAAATTTCTTTTATCCAGTTTCCTTTGTAAAATAATTTCATAAATTTTTTGCAGCTCGCTGAGAGCAAACGTGTCGGGAAGCAAGCCGTATGCGATGTTTGTATATTCCAACTTAGCTTTTAGTCGGTTATGCGCCGTGTCAACAATCTCTTTATGATCGTATGCGAGCTTGGGCAGCTTGTTCACAGAAAACCATTTTACATCAGCGTATTCTGAAGTTGTCTTTGGCGCGATACCCTTGTTCGGGATAAGGGCATAATATGCAACTGAAACAACTCTTCCAAAGGGATCACGATCCACTTTTCCGAAAGCGTAGAGCTGTTCGAGATATACATCTTTTATCCCGGCCTTTTCTTTAAGGAGTCTCCTGGCCGCCTCATCTAGCGATTCGTTAACTTTTATCAATCCTCCGGGAGCAGCCCATGACTTTCCATAGGGCTTTTTCTTCATTTTTATCAAAAGAGCATTTAATTTCTCATCCTTTACGGTGAAAATGACCACATCAACTGCAATAACAGCAAATTTGTATTTTTTACTAATGTTTACCATGCCAAAGCGTTAGTGTCGTTTATACACTAATACTATCAACCCCCAAAATATCTGTCAAGAGGGGGTGTGGATAACTTTTATCTAAAGCAAAGCTACTCTAAGGGTGTTCAAGTCGAATAATGCATCTTCTACTTATGTCTTCCCGATCCAATCATTGAGATCAAAGTTGGGCGCGCCGGGAATGAGGACCCCGACTCCTTTGCGGAACTTATCCAACTCTATGAATTTCAGGATCAGAGTGGAAAATGCGTCAACCAGGTCCTTGTATTTTTCCTTGCCGAAGCCGACAATCTGCTCAATGAGCTTTTCGGCGCCCTGTTCCGGGAAAACGATTCTCCCGGAATGGATGAGCTCCGCCGTGAGAGCAAGCCGCGATCTTTTTTCGGCCAGCGGCCTGAATCCTTCGGCTGCGATTCCCTTGGCCTTCAGCTGTTGGGTGAGGGCGGCCTGGTAGCTGACTTCTTCGATGCAAAATTTCGGATAGTTGATTTTCCCAAGCGTTGCGTTGAGCATTTCGATTCTCGCGACTTGGGGGCACCTGCGGGTCAGCGTAGGCTCGGAAGACGGGACAAAAACGGACTGGACATTCACCGGGCCCACTAATTTTTGGACAGTGATGATGAAATACAAACCTTATGAAGACGAAACGGGTCCGCTCAATCAAAGAACCTGGGGAAAATATATTGATAGCGAATGTTATTAAAATGCAAAATAAAAGCGGCCCTTTCTTGCGATTGGGCCGCCTGGTTTTGATAAAGCAGATTGACTGCGTCATCCCCGGAACAGATGTTCCGTGTAATCGATTCCCGCTCTGCGGTCACCCTCCGGATAAAAGATGAGCTGGCCGAACCCCTCCTCGACCTCGCCGATATTTTTGGCTTTTTGAGGATCGTACTCCTCCACCTTTTTGAAAGGCGCGAGGAGCATCTGACCATTGGCCGCGTGAAGAACGAAATAGCAGGCCAAGATTTGCTGGCCGCCAGGTATAAACCTCTCGTTGGTGGCTTCCCGATCGAGCTCCGGGATCAGTTTTGTAATCTGGTCTGCTGTTGGCAATCCGCCCTCCTCGCAAATTAGCGGGCAGGCGAGACTTTTGAATCTCAACGGCCCCGCGAACATATATTCGGTTCCCCAGAGCGACAAAACCGCATGGCCTTTTTCTTTTAGATCACCGATAATCTTGTCACCCACTACTTGGTCACCGAACATGTCATAATCTTCAGCGGCTTCGAACTGATTAGCAGGACGATAATTGATGCCGATTCTGCCCACTATGACACGCTGACACTTCCGCCGCAGGGAAAATTGACCGGAAACCGAAGGGCCGAAAAGTCCCCAACAGAGCTGCAGTAGTTTGCGGTCCAAATCACCCAGTTCACGTAGAGCTTGGCCCTGTTCCTGCAGACCGATATGATACGGATAGACGGTGAAACAGCATTTTAGGATTCCCTTTGCCCGGAAATATGCTGTCAAGAAATCCTCTGCCGAAACTTCAGTGCTTATTCTCGGTGCCATCTTCCATTCTCCTTATCTGAATTTTCGATAACCTCGGCCGGTTCTTCGGGCCAATAACTGCCCATATTCAACGGGCTCAATTCGGCGCGCTTGATCCCGCTTGGATCGATGAAATCGGGATATTCCAGATTCGTCATTATCCTCCTTGCCCGGCCCACTTCAGGCCACTCCTTCAGGGTGAGGTACGGCAACCTCAAGGAACGCTGTTGATCCTTCCATGCTTCCCTGCGAAGGTTTTCCGCATGAATTGAAGTCTCAATCGGCTTCACTCCTTCTTCGATGACAGTGCCCTCGGCGACAGGAAGATTGCTTTCCTCCTCCCCTTGCCGAATACAATAGACCAGGAATGGCTGACGGCCGTCGAAGCCGTAGTGATCAAACGGATGGCTCAAGTTCCATGAAAATTCGTCGGCCGGATTAAATAATTTGTTGATCGCTTTCGTCAAATCGCTTGGTCCCGCCCGGCCTGAACAGTAGCCGGTTAAGTTTGAGGCTATGTCCCCAAACTCTCTAAAGTTGTAATAGTACTCTTTTCCCTTATGCTCCATTCCCGCATGGTTGAATTGATGCACCCAGGTAAGAAGGTTGTTGTCTTTGGCTTCCATTATCGGCTTGAGGGCAGTAACTCCGCTCTGTTTGTCACTGTCGATAACAACGAAGAAGTTCGGCTCGACGAGGATTTTCTTTTCGATCAACTTTTCGGGATCCATCAGAAAAACTTGGTCATAATCGACCACGGCCCTGAAATCAAGACCGGCCAAGACGAGATCGATGTCGTTGAAATTGTTGCCGCGAAGTGAGCTACCGGTGACATACAGACCGCAACCCTGAAAAAATTCCATATTCTCTTCGGCAAATTTGAGGAGCTTGGCAACCCACGTCAAAACATGTACTGCTTGATTATAGCCGAGACCTTCCAGCCATGCCGCAACTTCTCTTCCGATATCGAATTTAACCGGATATGCATCCATAAAATCCCCCTTTCTTATGAGTTGGAATTTATTATAAACAAAGCAATTCTGCCTTGTTTTTTGTTAAGTTACCGAAGCATTTCAGCTTATGATTTTTCGTGGATTTAGTCAAGAGCATTACGGACAACACAAAAACAAATCGGCCGGGCACCGATTGTGTGATAAAGCGATTCAAAAAATTTTATTTTTCAAAAATTCGCATCTCGCAATCCCGAAGCAAAACAAGTTCTAACTCACTATTCTTGTCGACTTTTTCAAACTTCTCTTTTAATATTTTTTCGAATCTATCTTCAAAGTGGCAGAAGATTTTGATCGGCAGAATCCCAAATCTCTCAACTGGTTTGCTATTTTCAGCATAATCAATTGAATATTTTGCTAAAACATACGCCCCGGCCGAACTTCCAACTACAACTTTTTTATTTTTCACTTCTTCAACAAAATCCGGATATTTTTTGAGGTCATCGAAAAGTGTGTCTGTTCCGCCGCCGTGAATATATAAAGCATCTGCGTTTCTCATTTGATAAATTAATTTTTCCCGCTCGGCAAAGATATATTTTATATCTTTCTTGATATATTTTCGAAACATATTCACGCCTGCATCAAATTTTTCTTTTTCAGTGCGATTGCTATGCTCAGACGGAGCAAAGTAGCACAAAAGCAAAATATCTCCGTCATTAAGACTATTCCCAATCTCGAAAAAAAATTTCTTATTTAGTTCATTTTCAAGCCGGGTTTTTCCGCCGTGGAGAATATATTTAGTCATATTATTTTGACTTTACCGCCAAAATATAATTGCAATAATCGCAATCGAAGTTGGCTTTTGGGATTTTGTCGGAATTGAGGCATTTGTGGGCTGCGAGAAGAGTTTCCTCGACCCACGAATCATTGCCCTTGTGCGGAATGAGCGTAATATCGAATTCGAGCTTGGCGTCGAAAGCTTTTCTGTCTTTTTTGCCGTTGCAATAAACGAAATAACCGGTGCTTGAAACCTTGTGGCCGTTTTGGCGCAGAAGCCATTGATATACTTCCATTTGCCTTTTATAGTTTTCGTGCCATTCTTCATCGAGCGCGATGATTTCTTTATCTTTTGAAGTTGCCTTATAATCCACAACAATATATTCTCCTTTGGAATTTTCCCAGAGGTCGTCAATCGCGCCGAACACGAGAAAATTGGTCGGCTTATGCAAGAATTGAATGCCGGTGAAGTTGTGGCGCCATTTGTCGAGGTCGTCGTGCGCAATGGGGAGCGCGTCAACGCCGTATTTCTCCATCAGTGGGTGTTTCGTGCCATTGGCACGGTGAACATCGAATTCCTGTTTCAAGAGCGCGTCCACCGCGGAATTCAGCGCGAAGGGATATCCCGGCGGCCGCCCAACTCCGAGCTTTCGGTCCATATAGAAACACCGCGGACACTCCAAAAACAAATCGATCTTTGACCGCGACAATTTAAACGGCTTCGAAAAATTTTCGCCGTATAATCCTTTTACTCTTTGAGAGTTGTAATATTGGGACATATTAACTGAAATTAGCCTTAACAAATTTTTTCAGATCTTCTGGTATCTTGAATGATGATTCAGATATTTTTTCTCTAGTTTTATAAGGTTTATTTTCCTCTCCTATTTCCAATTTTAAATGTCTTTCTAAATCGGGGTTAAATATAAATCTCTTATTTTTGTCGCTGACTAAATCCTCTATGCCTTTATTAATTTTTTGGGCCTCTTTCTCTAGCTGTTGCTCATGCTTTGCATCATCGGATTTTTTAGGCGGAATATCTAAATCGTAAAAAATATAATAATTGAACTTTTTCTCCTTTTCGTTAAATTTGTTTAGAACTTTTTGGAATAAAGGAATGCCGTTCTTTGATCCACACTCAACCACGGAAATTCTTTTATCTATTAAATTAATCCCCAATTTATCAAAAATTACTGGTAAGGAATATTTTTCTGTATCGCCCTCGCATAAAATTATTTTATCGGCAAAAAATAACTCATTTCTTTCCGGATCAAATTGACAGGCCATTTTAAATTCTTTTTTTTCGTCACCCTCGAAAATATCTTCTGTGCATTGCGTTACCTTCGTTCCCTTTTCAATATCATTTTTCGTCACCAATCCAAGATATTTATAATCCTCAATATTAATCATGAAACTTGAGTGGGTAGTATAAACAATTTGTATTTGTTCGGCTTCTATGTCGATCAATTTTTTAAAAAGTTTGTAAATTATGCGTTGTTGATGGGGATGCAAATAAACCTCCGGCTCTTCAATAGCGATTATTATGTCCTTTTTATCTTTACCGTCAGTACTCTTCAGTTTCTCATTTAATTTTTGGGCATAGAGCAATAAAATTGAAAATATAAAGGCCCTCTGCGTTCCGTGGCCTTTGCTTGAGAGCGGCGTACGACACCCATCATCTGCAAATATTTCCATCTCGCTAATAAGATTTTTTCTTTTTGGAGTATCAATTTCAAATTTCAAGCAACAACCCTTAAACTGCTCACACATAATAACCTCAATTTCTTTGGCACCCTTAACTAATGGAGCATTTTTATCCACTCTGTTTAACTCCGTATTTATTTCTTCCAATATTTTATCGAGATTAGCAAAATCGTAATCATCGCTGTCAAACAATAAATCTAAAAATTTACCAAAATATGTCGTTGTAGTAATTTTCGTCTCTTCTTTTAACTCTTTAACAGCAGGAACCTTGTAGAATTCTGGCAATGTTTCTCCAGCGAATATATTCTGTGCCTTCGTTGGCTTTAATTCACTGTCTTTTATATAATACATTTTACTCTCTGAATCTGGCTCTCCATTTTCCTTTTCCTTATATAAAAATTCCTTTTTTAAAATAAATAAATCACCTTCTAAATAAGCACTAAGCTTTTCTTTTTCGAAATCAGTTAATTCATGGAAAACAACCTCTATTTCAATTGGATTGCTTTTATTTTTAAAATCAAAGACGTTATTAACTTTGGTCTTCGAAATCATCTCTATTGCGTCGATAATATTTGATTTGCCATTATTATTTTCACCAACTAAAGCGAGCAAGTCGTTAAAACAAAAATCGCATTCAAAAATAGAACGAAAATTTTTAATTGTTACTTTTTTAATTTTCATATCGCCTCTTTCTTAATTTTCAAGAGAAAAGCCTGATTACAATTTCATCATTTTCCTTTTCTAGTTTCTCAACTTCTTTATCTTTTCCCTCATTTTTTAGTCGGTGGCACTTTCTGGAAATTTCAGCGAGTTTTTGGTGAAGATTATTTTTGGGGTCAAATTTTGGAATTCCAATATGTTGCATAACTGAGGGCGCACCGAATCCACGACCAGCCGAAGAATATGATTTAATAAATTCTCTGACCGGCATGGAATTTACAATCGTGCAAAGATAATGAGCTTCCTTCTCATTATTCACCGAGAAAAAAGCTGTTGTGTCTGTAGGTATTATTATTTTGTATCCGAAGGGTGTTTTGTATTGCGATATTACGGAGGCAATTAAATCATTAGCCATTCTTTTCCAAACAACCTTGAAGTTCGCGAAAGAATAATCTGCGATATTATATTGACTATAAAATGGATTTTTAGATTCAGCATGGTATTTTTTATAAACTGCTCGATTTATGAGCTCCTGATGAAATCTCAGAAGATAATTAAATGTCCTGCGCCATTTATTTTTCATCATTGATTCTGGATAACCCACACGCTTTTCAGGATCTTGGCTAACCAAAACATAAGTTTTTGGCAAAGCTTTCCATCTTTCAATTTCTGCGCCGCTTACAGCCGGAAAAACTAAATCCGGTTCCACAACCTCCTCGACCTGTTGAACTTTCAATTTTCCCCGATTGGCAAGATTACGAACAATTATATTTCCGTCTGAGAGAACCTGATTGACCTCAAGCCAAAAAACACCATAAGGATCAGAGCTTGCTCCACGTCTAGCTTGATAATAATTCCGACTTTCTGCGAAAGAAAGTCCTTTTTGTTTATCAGAAATTGTTTGCCACGAACTAACACTCGAGCCTATTGGTTTTGCGAGCAGCTTTTCCTTTTGCAGAAGAGGCAAAGCTTCGGCCAAAAGTGTATCGGTTGGAATTTTGCCAACGCCTTTTTTACGCGTCCAGACAATGTATGGCACGGGGTAAGTTGTTTTCTGTCCCTTTTTTAAAATTATTGCCGCTGTTTTGTTTGCCGCGCCTTCAAAAGGTTGGATTTGAACCAAGTCATGAGCCGCAATAATTTTTAGCGGTGTTTTATCGCCAATAATAAAACGCCTGAAGCCTTCACCAGCGCCTTTTGACTTGAAAACCTCTTGAGTTATTAGAAATCCTAATTTTGCGTTTTCCTTCAAATAATAATCTGCCGAAGCGTAGGTAAACAACATTGAAAAATCCTTCTCTCCTCCGCCAAGCCGCGAGGCGTGACCCTTGAGAGAAAACAAACCGTAATCTTTCCACATCTGAAGAGTCACTTCTCGATATTCTTTTGAGAGATAGCCCCACCGGATCCATGGCGGATTTCCAACGACAAAATCAAATTTTTCTTTACCAGCAACCATCGGCGCAAAAGCATTTTTCAAAAATCTAGCCCAAATGCCATTTTTCTTCTCTCTTTCAAGCTCTAGAATTTCTTTATAGAAATTTTCTATTTCTTTTTCGTGTGGTGGAAAAACGAGTCCTTCTTTCTTGAAATGTTGCATTGCAATTTTCGGGTCATAATCATTTTTAGCAAAATTTTCAATCAGTTGTGCGGCAATTTTCATAAGCAAACCTTTATCATGAGTCCAAACACTTGGGACATGAAATTCTTTCACTGATGTTTTAATAATTACATAATTTCCCGGAAGATCGACAAGCTGCATTTGACCGGTTTGCCGCGGCCATAAAGCAGAATCAGCAAGATAAATTGGAATTTCAATATTTTGAAGCTCGCTAACCAAATCTCCGAGCGCAAACAGATAATTCGTCCGCGAAGCGATAACCGCTAAAGGATTAAGATCGAATCCCCAAATGTTATGCACGATTCGCTTCGCTGTTTCAAGCGACGGTTCTTTTTTTTCTTTCGCGTAATCTTTTGCTTTTTGAATAGCAAGAACGAGAAAAGTTCCGGATCCACATGCCGGATCTAAAAATCGTTTGAGAGTATTGCCGTCGTAGCCGACTTCCTTAATTAGAAGTTCTGCGAGCCAATCGGGAGTATAATATTCACCCAAGCGGTGGCGAATTTCCTGCGGAACAAGATATTGGTAAAGTTTTTTAAGAAGATCACGAGTTGAGGCAGGATCGAGAGTGCTTGTCGCCGGCTCAAACTCCGAGAGGGCGCGAGTTATTTCTTGCAGAGCTTCTTTGAGGCGGGGCGACCAAGCGTCCAAATACCAGCGAAAAAAATCACCTTCAAGAAAATTAGTAATTCCTCGGCGGATATAAATTCCGCCCTCTTCAATATCGGCAAGTTTCTCCTTTAGTTCTTCGTCTGGTGCGTGAGCCAATTCCAAGGCGAGAGACGAATTAAAAGAAATGTCTCGAAGCGCGATAAGTTCAGCGGCAATAAGTTTCATTAGAAATGCGAAATAGGTATGGACGGAAAATAAAAGTTCCTGAAAATCGGTTTCTTTACCGACTTTATATGATTTCGATAGAGCTTCAGCTTCTTTTTGCTGGCTTCCGCTAAATTGCTCTCCGTAGACAATACCGAATAAACGCTTCCATTCTTTGAAAAATACGCCCCGCACTCGATTATTATCATCACCGCCCCAATATTCCAGAGCATCAGCAAAAGCCGAAACAGCTTTTGTTGCTAATTCGCTTTGAGGACCGAATTTTTGAGCAAGATTTTGAGCGTTGAGCGGAAGTCGAGAAAGCGCACGAAGATGAGTAAGAAGAGTTCGAGCACTGTTTTCATCAAAATCATAAGGGCCGATTAAAATGAAATCTTCTTTTTTTAACTCTCTTTTCGCCTTGCTCTTATCGCCAACATATCTGGTAAAAAATATTTTATTTCCGTCAAAGCCAACACCGATAAATTTTGCCTCAAAAAGAAAAAGAGTTTCTTTTTTTGATTGGGAAAGTCCCTGAATATATCCAATCAGCTGATCGTGTGCGTGGTTTATTGCTCTTTGAGATCGGAATGCAAAAGGCGGTTCATATTCAATAACCACTTGGCCGTGTAACGCATCAGGTCGGCCGGCTTCAAAAATTGACCTTTCATAGCGTGGACTGGGCTTGATTCTCAACTCTTTCAAAATGGGCTCTAAAATCTTTTCAAAAGCAATTCTTAAATCTTCTTCGGACTTTGCATTTTTAATGAATTTTTGAGTTTCTAAAACAAGCCTATCTGCCAGCTTTGAGAGAGAATTCCCGTTTATTGCTTTCAAGTTCATATTTTGCAAAAATAAAGGATTTTATCTGATTTTATCGTATCACCAAACTCCCGATTTCTCAAGGATAAACCGAAAAACCGCCTTTCGACGGTTCTTCGATTTTCGAGAGATTTCAAAGTGGATCGGTCTCCTCGATAAAAAGTATTAGCTGCTCCCGCGACACTATTCGAAACGGGGATCGGTCTCCCGATAAAAAATACAAGAGGGTGTTTTATAAAATGGCTTATATAATATAAATTAACCTTATCAAGAATAAGCATTGGTTGCTAATAAAAATAGCCCGGGGAACTTTGCAGTTCTCCGGGCCCTTATATCTTCGGCAAATGCCAATTATTTACCCTATCCGATCAGTCTCATCAAGGTCTCGTAGTCATTGGCAAGGACACCCTGTCGAATGAGCCGTTGCGTGTGGTCAATTTCGATGCGGTAGCCCTGCACGAGACAGGTTTCCTTGCTTCCAGCGCCACCAGTCCGCGTTGGATCACCAACGAGTTCGTAAGCATTTGCCTCCTTGGGAAGCACGGCTTGTGCCTCGCGACGATCATAACGGAAAATCGGGACAGGATAGTTCGAGTCGGTATAAAACCGCGCGAGTTCTCCCACCTTTTCCATTGACGTCACACGGAACTCCGGTTCGTAGCTGTCAGCGCTGGCTCCTTTCTTCGTGATCTGCGTGAACCAAGTTTTGTCCGGCATCTGCATGAGTACGAAGAGTCCGTCGGGCGCGCGGTCGAGGCCACTCGGCTCGAAAAGCTCTCGCCAGTGCTTGCGCATCAACTGGCGTGCATCGGGACCGTCGCAGACTGCGCCAATTGATCCCGGACGCACTCCGAGAAGTCGCACGCCGTTCCACCAATCGTGACAATCGACTTCACAGGCCAGGCTACCGCTCCGAGGGGCATTGGGATAATCTCCCTGGGATAATTGATAGTTCATCGGCTGAGCAATCGAGATGAGATGCGCCAGCGCCTGGCCATCCGAGATCTTAGTATGCTCGTATGAGCAGTTAAAAGTAGTTCCCATTTTAATGATAATCGGCTCTTTGACTTGCTCGCGAAAATTTTCGCGAGCGAAATCTTTTGCTAACTTCTCATGTTTAGTGAGATACTCCTCCCATTGGTTGCCTAGTCGAGCATGCACCAATGGATTGAGGGCCGTTTCCCTACGAGTCATGAAGTGGAAAAATGGATACTCATTCCATCCCGTTGCAGCGTTGTAGTCGATAATCTCAACGGTTCCAAAATCGCCAGCCTCGAGCTTGAAAAACTCGTTTCGAGAGATGCGACCGCCACGTTTGTTGCGGCTCTTATCTTTGTACTCATAGCTGTAGGCTTTGCAGATGCCATCCAGCGTAGCCATTGGGCCCAATCCGTGAGCTACGATGATGATTTTTGATCCACCGCGACTTTGGCCCACATATTCGGCAGTAGTGGTCGTGAAGTATCTATGCCACGCCGTCGAGTCGGGATCAGTTGAAATGCGGGCATTGATGATGTCGGGCAATGTTGCGATCCTGCCGCCGTCACCGGCAAAGCGAATGGCCTGCTTCCACGCTGGAACGAAGCCATCCCAATGATAGAAAGCCATTGCGGGAACCTGAATAACCGACTTACTTTTCATCTTCTTCTCCTTTCCCCTTTCAAGGGTTTTAGGAATGTGAAAGTTCAGCCCGCGAAAGCGGGAACGCCGATTTTTGACGTTGATATATACTAAGCATAATACTTTGAATTGTCAAAGGACACATCAAAAAAACAAGGCTTTTGGGAACCTTGATTCTGTGTCTTGACGGCGATGAGACTCGAACCGAAATAATGGTTTATACAAAGTAAATCAATTTTTTGAGGGCGACCGGACGCTTTCGGTTTCGAACTGAAATAATGGCTTGTATATAGCGAAAAGGATCGGTCTCCTCGATAAAAAGTTGTAGCTGCTCCCGCGGCACTATTCGAACCAGATCGGTCTCCCGATAAAAAATACAAGAAGGTCTTTTAAAAAACGGCTTTAAAATAAACAAATTTTACTTGGATGCTGATAAATCCCAGATTAAATCAAACTTTTTCTTTTCACTATCTGCTATTTCTTCCGATTCGATTTTTACGGCCACCAATTCTTTCTTGGAAGTACAGATTGTTATCGTATCCCCGTAGATAAGCATGAAATCGAGATGATGATATTTTTCGGGAAGAAATCGGACTTCGCGCATTTCTTTTGCGTTGCGTTCGGGAGTAAATATGTGTCCGGCTTCAGATTCGAAATGCAGACCGCGATAAATCGTCTTGTTTTTCAAGCGAGTGGGGATGTAGTGATTGTCATCATAATCTTTAGTGATGACTTCATAAATTTTCTTAAGTGAACCAATACATCGGATTACGTCGTTCTCTGCTTTAAGTGAATCTTCAAGAGCAGTGTAATATCCTTCTTCGCCTTCAAAGAGGGTGATTTTTGGTTTTGTCTGCGATTCTCTCTCGAGAGCGTTAAGTTCAGGAACAATATCGGATATTTCTTTTAACTGTCTTTTTAATCGCTGCTCCAGCACTGAGGGGGGTGAGACCATAAATCGAAGTCCTGATCTCATCTTGAAGCTCCCCATTAGACCCTTTTCCTGCAGATTTTTTGCTATCAAATATGCTGAACTACGCTTAACTCCAGCTTCCCTAGCTAATCTGGCCAGTGGTGCCTCACCGGTTTTGAGCCCGGCGAGGTACAGGCTTGTTTCATCATCGGAAAGGCCGTAATTTTTGAGAGATTGCTTGATATCCATAATTGTCGTTAATTATAACAACACTATATAACATATGGATATAATTGTCAATACGTGCTTTTAATAAAGCCTAAATTGACAATTTGATATATCCTGAAATTGTCTTAAATTACGACTTATGCTTGATAATCGCCTTAGATAATGGTATTTTTACTCGATAAAAATTTGTTAATAATATGAACAGGTTAGAAAGAATGAGCAATATATCAAAGAATGAGAACTGTCCCGATGTAGCAGTTATGCGAGAAAATTATAATTCCAAAAACCTCGTTGAAATGTGGGGTAATTTAATTGATTGGAAAAAACGTCGGAAAGGAGAAAATGGATTTTTAGTCAACCAGCTCCGGAAACATAATGCCAGCAAAATTTTCGACGCTGCATTGGGCGATGGGTGCGATTCGATTTATCTGCTCCAGCAGGGTTTCGATGTGATGAGTAATGAGATTGATAAAGTTTTTTTAACAAAGGCTCTTCATAATGCGGAAGCCAACAATACACAGTTAAAAATTACGGACCTCGACTGGCGTGAATTGAATAAAGAGCTAGACGCAGAATTCTTTGATGCAGTTATTATTCTTGGAAATTCTCTAACCTACTTATTTACGAAAGAAGCACAGCTGAAAGCGCTGGAGCAATTTTATAGAATTTTGAAAAAAGGCGGAATTCTGATCGTGGATGAAAGAAATTATCAAAATATATTGGATAATCGTGAGAAAATTCTCAAAGGGGATTTCAATTACTCTGGAAAATATGTTTATTGCGGAGAGAAAGTTCATGGCCGACCAATTGAAATATCCGATAACCGAGTGAAATTCGAATACGCAGACGAAAGAACAAATAAAAAAGCTCACCTCGTCATGTATCCATGGAAGCGCGGTGAGCTTAAAAAGCTTTTGCAAAAAACCGGTTTCACGTCAATACAACAATACAGCGATTATTCACTGGAAGAAAATCCTGATGCTGATTTTTATCAGTATGTCTGCGTCAAGTAGCTCTAGCGCGTTGAGACACGGGCTCAAAATTTGATTCCGTCTGCAGTGCGGTAGCATTGTACACTCTTTGAAAATTAGGGGGACACTTCGATGAAAGTCGCTTTAATAAGAACGGCCATTGCTCCGGATGAAGAAAGACATCTGGCCTACGGCTCCAATGTTTCTCCGATGGCAACTCCCGTGGCGCTGCTTGGGGCATGCTTACGTGAAAAGTCTCCAAGGACAGAGGCGTCGATTCTTAACGAAAACAGTACTCCGTACGAAATCGCTGAACAAGCCGCTAAGTTCGACCTAGTGGGTTTTTCCACGACATATGCCTCGCATGGCTTGTCGTGTGAAATTGCACGAAGAATAAAGCAACTTAACTCGGAAGCAAAAATTATCTTCGGCGGGATCGATGCCGCAAATAAAGGGCCACTGATTCTCGAGAATCATCCTTGTGTTGACTATGTATGCGGCAACCAAAATTTCCCCTGGGGAGAAAACACTGCCATCGCACTGGTAAATGGTACGGCCGTAGAAGAAATTCCCAACCTCTGGTATCGGGAAAGGGGTAAAGCAGTTTTTACTAACTGTGATATTCCCAATCTAAAAGAAAGTCCCCTCTGGGATTTCGGCCAATTTGAAGAACGCAACGAGCGTATCCGGCCATATCTCAAGCCAGTTGGCGATTGGGATCTCCCGCATCATTCCGTTTTTTCCTGGCGCGGATGCCTTAAGGCTCTTCGCAGCGGCAGATGCACTTTTTGCACCTCTGCCGTCGGCTCGCCCAATTTCATGCCGCCGGAAAATTTCTGGAGACAAATTCTTCATCTTCAGGAAAAAGAATTTCCTGGCATTGAAATGAATTTATATCTTGGTGATAATCACATTCCGCCGGGGTGGGCAAAAAAATTGGCGGCTTGCAATCCGGGTAACACAAAAGCTCGTTTTCGAGCTTACGGTTGGCTGCCGGAAATCGCCCGTCTAAGCCCCGAGCAACTAAATAGGTTTGCCAAGGATCTCCGTGATATGAATCTCTATAATCTTTTCTATGGAGTTGAGAGCTTCGATCCGATGATCCTAGAAAAAGCTAACAAGGATTATATCCCTGTCGAGGAAATGGTTCGCGTGATAACCTCATTATTCAACGAGGGTGGTATCCGCGCCACTATCGCGATTATAATCGGCCTCGCCGGAGAAAACGAAGAATCGCTTGAAGAAAATGTATCTTCTTTCGGGAAACTGCTCAATCTCGTGCCCAAAGGATCGACTGAGAGAGTTTATCTTTCTCATTTGGTTGTCCTGCACGGAAGTGCCATTTTGGACAACATGAAAAACAATCCGGCGCTTTGCGCCGATTATGAGATGATAACCGGCAAAGTACTGGCCAACGATGATAATCCTCCGGTCGACATTCTCACTGCCCTTCATCTCAGACACTTCACCGAGGTTACCCCGGCAATTGCCAATACCTACCACGACCGGATTCTCAATATGTCGCTTGAAGCCGGCATTCCCCGCCAGCAGATTGGAGGGTTTGAAGACCGGCATATTCAAGAGATCGACAGTATCTTTGAAAAATTGTAAATCACTAATCGCAGGGTTTGTTGCAAAACGAACCCTGTTTTTTTGTTGTATTTTTTCTGCTGGCGTATAAAAAATGTACATCACAAAAACAAGGCTTTTTCGAGCCTTGTTTCGAATCCTATCTGGGTCGAGCCTTTTGTGCCATTTTATGAATTTTGAAAAAGGCTTGTATAAAGGGTTCTTCGGTCTCTCGATAAAAAGTTGTAGCTGCTCCCCCTGCAGGACAAACTTAGAACTTTGGATTGGGGAGAAATTAAGCAAGAGTTATTTATTTTTCAACAACATTTTGCTGTTT
>Ga0154694_135_pt3 | contig 28482 bp, 28 predicted proteins | sample Rifle2008BG13ft_FD_105712 | JGI IMG/M metagenome (GOLD analysis project Ga0154694, IMG submission 105712) | Candidatus Moranbacteria bacterium RBG_13_45_13
GCGGCTGGATCCGTTCAGCGGCTCGTCAATATGAAGATAAGCCCGACGGATATCGCTTCGTCCGTGAGCTCCTTTATGGCCCAACGGCTGGTGCGTGTCCTCTGTCCGGATTGCAAAAAGAAAGTGAAAGTAAGTCCGGAAACAAAAAAACACATTGAAAAAGCCCTTGGGACAATTTCCCCAAAATCAGGAATTGAGATTCCAAAAAAAATCGAATATATTTTTGAAGCCCAAGGCTGCCCAAAATGCAACAACATCGGTTACAGAGGAAGAACAACAGTAAGTGAAGTTTTGGATATTTCCAAGGAAATGGAAGAGCTTATCACTCATGGGCCCACGACTTCCGAGATTGAGGATCTCGCCATAAAGCAAGGAATGCTCACTATGGCCCAGGATGGTATCCTGAAAGTAATCGAAGGAATCACGACCATGGAAGAAGTAGAAAGGGTAACAGAGGAATAAAAAGAACCTTCTAATCTGTAGACAAATCCCGCAACTAGGGAATCGCGGGGGTAGGAACAGTGCCGAGGAACGAGCGAGCCGAAACCTGCTCGTCCATATCTGGGCAAAAAAGTTCCCGGTAGGAAAGTTACGAGCTCCCCTTATGTCTACAGATTAGAGGGTTTTTAAGATCGCTTAAAACGGATAAATTTACCGGAACAGGCCAGTTTAGCATGGACGAAATTTTTTGTCAAGAAACTCTAAATGCCATATACTAGATGTAATTATGATCACCTCCTCCTCTGAAAAAACCGAAGATACAAAGCTTGATATCACCCTGCGGCCGCAGAATTTTTCGGAATATGTGGGACAGGAAAAAACCAAAAGAAACCTGAATATTCTCATAAAAGCCGCCAAAAAGAGAAAAGAACCCATTGAGCATGTTCTCCTTTACGGTCCTGCGGGACTGGGAAAAACGACCCTTGCCCACATAATCGCCAATGAAATGGCTTCGAACATTCGCGCCACTTCCGGGCCGGCCATTGAGAAAGTGGGCGATCTAGGATCAATACTCACTAATCTTAATGACGGGGATATTCTTTTCATTGATGAAATCCACCGTCTCAACAAGCTCATTGAAGAAGTGCTTTATCCAGCTATGGAGGATTTCAAGCTTGATATCATCATCGGAAAAGGTCCTTCGGCCAAAACTCTCCAGCTTGACCTTCCCCGGTTCACACTGATCGGCGCGACAACTAGGCTGGGATCCATCTCGTCGCCTCTTCGCAACCGCTTTGGCGTAATCCACCGGCTTGATTTCTATGAAAACGAGGATATTGAAAAGATAATCCATCGCTCCTCAAAAATTCTTGAAATACCCATCGACAGTGTCAGCGCCAAGACCATCTCAAAATCCAGCCGGCGTACCCCGCGCGTTGCCAACCGGCTCTTGAAGCGCGTGCGTGATTTCACGCAAGTAGAAAACAAGGAACAAATCACCGAAGAACTGTCTCGTGAGGCCCTTTCTAATCTTGAAATTGACCATCTGGGCCTTGAGCCCACTGACCGGCAAATCCTCACGACCATAATTGAAAAATTCAGCGGCGGCCCGGTCGGGATTCAGACGCTCGCGACCGCCACAATGGAGGAAGTGGAAACCATCGAAGACGTTTACGAACCATTTCTTATTCAAATCGGTTTTCTCGCCCGCACCCCCCGCGGGAGAGTAGCCACGGAATCAGCTTACAAACACATGGGGATTAAATACGACAAGGAGAAACAGGATCAATTATTCTAACTCAACGGACATGACTCTGGTTTCTATTCTATATCTATTCCTAATCCTGGTTTATCTCGCTATCAGCGCGGCAATAATTTTCCATATGCTCCATTACCGAATCAATCGGAGAGTCGCCACAATAATGTTTTTCATATACTCTATCGGAGGCGTGATACTTCTCATCTCAAATTATTCTCTCTATAGAGCTGTCGCCTGGTATCAGATTCTCTCAAGTTCCGGCTTCTGATTCCCGGCTCAAATTATCCTAAGCTGAAAAAAATGCACGAGGAAATAAGTTTTCCCGGCCAGCATGAAAACGAAGAAGTCATTCTTTTCTTACGCCGACACTGGTTCATTTTTTTCATGCGCCTTCTTCTGATTATATTCGCCGTGATCGGGCTGGCGGTTATCTATGTTATTCTCAACGCCCTCAATTCCAATTTGAACGAAAGCGAATACTATAACCTCCTTTTCTTCGGCGAGAGCCTGGCGACTCTTTTCATTTGGAATTTCTTTTTCATTCTGTGGCTTGACTTTTATCTCGACGCCTGGATCGTCACCAATGAGCGGATTATCAATATCGAACAAAGAGGGTTTTTTATGAGAAATGTATCTGAACTCAAACTCACGAAGATTCAGGATGTTACTTCTGAAATTATAGGGGTTATTCCCACGCTTCTTGATTATGGAAATATTCATGTCCAAACCGCCGGCGAAAAAGAGCGTTTTTCTTTCCAGCAAATTCCGAATCCAAACCATGTGAAAAATATCATCGTACATTTGCAGGAAAAAGAACGCCGGGCTGAAGAAAGGGAACTGGGAGAGATGATTCGGGGAAATGGATAAGTCCAATTGGTTATGCGATGATATATAAACATCCGTATTTCAAACTGGATACCGAACGCAAAAAGGTCCTTGACGAGAATAACAAAGAGCTGGCGCTAACGGGCAATGCATATCGCTTGCTTGCATATTTGTGCGGTAAAAATAATGCCACCCTGACTGACATCAACGACCATTTCGACCCGGCGGGAGCCAAGGAATATACCGAAAATCATGTCCGGCAATATCGGTACAAAATAAATTCGATTATAGGCCATGGCGTAGTTTTCTATAAAAATAATATCTATTCAATAAACGGCACAATTTCAAAATATGAAAGTGACGCGGATTTAGGGTCAACTGCTCCAAAAACACGGGGGCCTGAAAAAAATCAGCCCACGGAAGAAATAGGCAGGGATGCATACAAAAAATCCCAACACTGGAGAGGGAAATTATCCAAAAAAGAAAAATTGGTTATTCCGTCCTTAATAGTCCTGCTGATAATTTTCAGCGCGATTGTTCTCGGAAATAAAAACAAAAATGCCGGCGTGGCAACAAAATTGAGTTTAGTCGACGAAACAACGGCAAATTTTAGCCCGAAGCCTCAAAATGATATGACATTGATTCCCGCCGGTGAATTTCTCATGGGAAGTACAGAACAACAGGCTATCGAAGCCTGGCAAAAAAACGACAGCGGTTATGACAAGGAAAGCTATCTTGCAGAATATCCCCGGCAGAAAATAATGCTTCCTGATTTTTATATCGACAAAAAGGAAGTATCTAACAGCGATTATAAAATATTTGTCAACACGACAAACCATGCCGCTCCCGCGCTTTGGAGCGATCAAACCCTCAACTCATCCAACCAGCCCGTCGTCGGAGCCAGCTGGAACGATGCCGATGCCTATTGCCGATGGCTTGAAAAAAGATTGCCCACCGAAGCCGAATGGGAAAAAGCCGCTCGTGGAACAGATGGAAGAATTTGGCCCTGGGGAAATGTCTGGAATCCAAAAAAGAACAATCACGGAAATAGCACCGAATATGGATTCGATGAAAGCGACGGCTACAAGTACACCGCGCCTGTCGGGGCTGAACTCGGTGTGAGTCCTTATGGAGTTTTGAATATAGCGGGCAACGTCTATGAATGGGTGGAAGATGATTTCAACGCTTATCCAAAAAACGACAAGTATACACAGGAAGATTTCAATAAAGGGTTCAAAGTTATAAAAGGCGGAGCATACACCGACGGGCAAAGCGAACAACGCCCGGCCTCAAGAGTTGGCTATCAAAAGGATTACAAGGATGTTGATGTTGGTTTCCGTTGCGCGAAAAACGAGTAGCGCACTTTAATATTGCTTCAATATAAACCATTTTTGACCGTAATACGGATTTATTACGGTCTTTTTTATTAATGTTTAGCGAGACGAGACGAGAAATAATTTTTAACGAAAAATTATATGAAAAAAATAATCATTGTTGGCCCTCTATTTGCTTTTTTATTTACCGCAGCCAGTCTTTTCCATTGGGTGAACTTTGCCAAAGCGGGATCACCAGATTCCGTAGTGATAAGCGAAGTCTTGATCAATGGATCGGGCGGAAAAGAATTTATAGAACTTTATAATCCGACCAATGACACCGTAGATATGGAAAACTGGGTCCTTGCCTACTATTCCAAGAGTCGTGACTGGGACAGTCCTTATCGCAAAAAGTTCTTTCCCGCCGGATCCGTCTTGGGTCCGAGCGAATTTTTTCTAATATCGGTTAAGGAGGAAGATTACGTTGAGGAAAGTAACTGGAATCTGGGATATTCGAGTTATCAATTAAGCAACGCCGACGGTGCGATAGGAATTTTCCCCGATGAAAATTTTTCCGAAAAAAACGCCATAGACATTTTTGGTTGGGGAGAAGCCAAGGTTAGGCTATTTGAAGGAATTTCAGCTCCTCCGGGAAAAAGTTTGGAAAAAATAGATCCGTCCGGCAATAATGAAAAAGAAAATTGGAGAGAAAGCTGTGAAGATAATGGGACTCCGGGTGGAGAACCCTCTGAAGAATCATGTGTTAAAGAAAATCCATCCGACGATTCCTCGGATAATTCCAGCGGGGATGAAAATCTTGACAATTCAGGAACGAATGAAAACATTTCTAATACCGGAAACATTTATCTCAACGAGATTATGCCCGATCCCAAAGACAACCCGAACGATGAGTATATCGAAATCGCCAGCGGCGAAAGCAAGCCGGTTGACTTGTTCGGCTGGCGGATCAAAGATGGCTCCAAAAGCAAGGGTTACCAGTTCAAAGAGCATATTGTTCTAAACTCCGGGGAATATTTCGCGATTTACCGTTCCGATTCTAAAATCAGCCTCAACAACTCCAGTGAATCGGTATTTTTGCACAATCCTCAAGGCGATGTCATTTCAAGCGTCTCCTACGAAAAATCGAAAAAAGGCTCTTCATACAATTTCGACGGTGAAAGTTGGCCTGCCAACAACGCTTCGCGTAGCGATGCGGACTGGCGCTGGAGCAAATACCTCACCCCCGGTGAGAAAAACAAGTTCGATTCGGAGCCTTCGGTGAAAATAAAAAAGCCGAAAAACGTTTTCAGGGATACCTTCACTGAATTTTCCGCCAAAGCCAGGGACAAAGAAACAAAGAAGCTCGGATATATCTGGGATTTCGGGGATGGAAAGAAAAGTTATCTTAAGAAAACTTCCCACAAATATCTCGATACCGGAAAATATACCGTGACACTATCCGTAAGCGATGATTCGCAGACAGTCGAAAAAAGTTTCGCGCTAACGGTGAAAAATTACCCTCGGCCAAATCTTGAAATCGTGAAAATTGTCCCCAATCCGGCCGGAAATGATTCGGAAGGAGAAATAATCGAAATAAAAAACAATTCAGGGAAAAAGGTGAGCCTCGACGGATGGAAAATCGCGACGGGATCAGGAGAAAAAATGTACAACCATCCGATAAGCGACGAAATAATTCTGAGCGTCGGCGAAACGAAAACCATCACCCGCGAAATGTGCAAATTTTCTCTTAACAACAAGGCCGGAAAAATCCAGCTGGTTATGCCCGACGGAAAAGTGACGGATGTTGTCGAATACCAAAAAGAAAAAATCGCCGACGATGAAGCTTATGTGAAAACAGATGACGAATGGAAATGGATAGCACAGAAAGCGCCAGAAAACACCGGCAGTTCGGAAGAAATGGACGGTTCGGAAGACATGCAAGACGAAGAATCAGAAGAGTGGCCTGAAGGCGAAGTCCTCGGCGCGACGGATGAAAACGCTCCTTATCACGCTCCGGTTCGGACTGGCTACACCCCGGAAGACGAATTTATTTTTTTCAAGTTTTTCGGACTGTTCGACTACAAGCCGCAAGAAGTGGACTATTGCCCCGTATTTCAACCCGCAAGCACTTTCGCCTATTTCTGAGAATTTTTTACGATTTCTATTTTATCATCGCCAGCACCGCTTCGGCTGCTTCGCGGCCTTTGTTTTCCTTTCCGCGAGAACGAACTTGGGCTTGTTTCAAGTTTTGGGTTGTGAGCACTCCGAACCCGATGGGAATATCGTATTCCAACATTACGTCCATGACTCCCCGCGAAGCTTCATTGCAGATGTAATAATAGTGATCAGTTTCGCCCTTAATTACACAGCCGATAGCGACGAGGGCATCATATTTTTTTGATTTCGCAAGCCTCTGGCAGGCGAGCGGTATTTCAAACGACCCCGGCACCCAAACAGTTCTTATATTTTCCTTTTTTACTTTGTTTTCCTGGAGCGTTTCAAGCGCTCCTTTGAGCATGGGCTCCGTAATATTGCTATTAAATTGTGAAACAACGACCCCTATTTTCATTTTCGAGCCGTCGATTTTTTTTGATTTTCCTTTGTTTGCATTCAACATAAATTTCGTCTTACTACGATATATCGTAGTATATTATTTATCTCTTATTTTTAATAACCGGTCCAAATATTTTGCGATCGCGTCGACTTCAATATTCACTTTTTCGCCAACTTTAATCTTTCCGAGATTTGTATTTCCAAGCGTATAGCTCACAAGTGAAACAGTCAGCCAATTCTTCTTCGAATCGACTATAGTCAGACTGATGCCATCAACGGAAACCGAGCCTTTCGGCGCCAGAAACTTCATGAATGCCCTTGGAATTTTTATCCTCACGACTTTCGACTTTTTGACCTTATCGACCTGAATTATCTTCCCGACACAATCTACATGTCCCTGCACGATGTGCCCGTCTATGGGGTCTCCGACGCGCAGACTCCTTTCAAGATTCACTTCCGTTCCTTTTTTAAAGAGACTAACCGTTGTTTTTTTCACCGTCTCGGGCATATATTCAACCGTGAAACTATTTTTGCCAACTTTTTTCACCGTTGAGCAAACTCCGTTAATAGAAATACTTTCTCCGGTTTTAATTTTCCATCCTTTGGGAATTTTTATCTCGATAAAAAGACTGCCTTTCTCTATGTAGACATTGGTGACTTTGCTGACTCTTTTTATTATCCCTGTAAACATAATCAACTCGCTAATTTGAGCGAATTACAGATTACGAATCACTCGCAAATCGTCAGTGATTTGCCCCTTCAATTCTTCGTCACTTTCAAATTTTATTACGTCTCTAATCTTCTCCCCTATCTCTATCTCAACCTCTTTCCCATACAAATCTCCAGAAAATCCGACCAAATGCGCTTCTAATGAGTTGCTATTTTTATCAATGAATATCCCGGCTTTATATTTTTTTCCGCCAACACGCGCAAATCCCTTATAAACTCCGCTTTCGATTTTCTCCGCCAATTCAATATTCGCCGTCGGAAAACCGAGTTTTTTTCCCCTTCCTTTTCCCTTTGTCACCTTTCCGGAAATTTTCATTTCTTATCTTGCAAGGTTGTTATTGGCCGCGATTGCGTAATATAGAATTTTCCTTTTTCGAGCGCCCATTCAATGTCTTGGGGATGCTTGTAGTGTTTTTCGAGTTTCGCGCAGAGTTTCGCGAGCTCGATGATCTGTTTTCCGGCAAGTTTCTGCCGGTTTTGCATTTTTTTCGGCACCGGTTTCCACTCGACCCCTTCGCCCTTCTTTTTGACGATCATTCTCGTTTGTTCGGAAAAATTGACATCCTCAAGGCTCCAGTCCCACTTGTCGACGATATACGTGTCCGGCGTGATCTGCCCGGAAACAATAGCTTCGCCAAGGCCGTATCCTGCCTCGATCACCATCTGGTTTTTGTCCTGCGTCACAGGATGCGTAGTGAAAGTTACGCCCGAAATTTCCGACTGGACCATTTTTTGAACGACGACCGCCACACTCACCGGGTACGATTCTTTCATTTTCGATGTCCCGGCTCGGATTTTTTGCTGGTGCTTTTTCGTGAACACTTGTTTTTCAAAGGCATAAAAAAGCGCTCTTTGCGTGAAAAGCGATGACCAGCATTTTTTGATGTTTTCGAGAAGATTTTTTTCGGTTGTGTTGAGATAAGTTTCCAGCTCCCCCGCCCAAGAGGCGACTGAAGAATCTTCGGCCGTGGCGGAACTGCGCACGGCGACATGAGGAGATTTCAATTTTTTGAACTCCGCTAAAAATAATTTCGCAAGATCTTTCGGCATGGGGACATCATGAATCATGTCCCGAATTTCATACGACGCCGCGTCAACCGAGTTGAGGTCTTTGTAGTTTATTTTCTTGAGAAGCGACGCGACTTCCACTCCGAGATCCGTTTCCTCTAAAAACCGGTCAAACGCGCTTGCCAGCACCACAAACCCCGGCGGCACAGGCATCCCGGCGCCGGACATTTCCCCCAGCGACGCCCCCTTCCCGCCGGCAATTCCGACATCTTTTTTCGAAATTTCTTTGAATGTTTTTGTGTACATATTATTTTACTTTTTTCCCGCCCGAGGCGGATCCGCCTTTGGCGAAAATTATCTTCACTATACCACGATCCGCGTCCACTTCTACCAAATTACCGTCTTGCAAAACCTTCGTTGCGATTTTGGTTCCGACGATGCAGGGGATTTTCAGTTCGCGACTGACGATTGCGGCATGAGCCGTGATTCCGCCTTCGTTCGTGACAATCGCCGCCGCCATTTTCATCGCCGGAACGAGGTCCGGACCGGTCGCTTGGGAAACCAGAATATCTCCTTTTTTCATTTTTCCCGCGTCCTTCGCGGTAATGATTATTTTTACCTTCCCGGAGATTTTTCCGGGAAAAGCGGGCATACCTTTGAGTTCCGTCGTCTGGACAATTTTCGCCGGTTCTTCTTTTTCCATTCCCGCAAAAATTTTTTTTGCCTCCCGACCGATGAACACTTTGGTTTTTTTATCGACCTTAACAAAGCAAAGGGAATTTTTTATTCTCGCGCGAGTTAATTTTTTGTACTTCTCCGGACCGGTCGCTAATTCCCTGTATTCATTTGCCAGCAAATATTTCGATTCAAGCGTCGAAAGTCCGGCCCTGCTCCCCAATTCATCCTGAACCGGTTTTAAATTGTATTGCGCTTCCTGAAATTCGTGCTCTCGCGCCCATTTCTGATAACCGAGATATTTTACCAGAGTGCATATTTCGATTTCCTTTTTCGAAAGTTTCAGTTCGCGAACCGATTTTTGGAAATTTTTTCCGGATGTTTTTTCCAAATTTAATAGCCTCCTCAATTCGAAACTTATATCCAGTTTCATTTTTTCCATCACCAAATCGGCAAAATGATCCAAATCCCAGGAAACGGAATCGCAAAAATCAAAGGAGAGGAATTCGTATTTATTTTTGATGCCTCCGATTTCTTTCTTGAATCTTTTTACCAGCTTTCTCTCGTTTCTTAGCTTGCTCCCTTTGGCTTTCCCAGCTAGTTTCAAAATCTCAATTTCCATGAGATTGTTCTTCAATTTCTTCGGCGAACTTGTGAGAGCCGTATAATAGTCCGAGTATTTCTCGGGATGATTTTTCGTCTTCGAACGGATTAGTTCGTCCATTTTTTGGTATATCGGATTGTCATCCTGATAACCAAGAAGCGGAGCAATCGTCGCACGGGCGTAAAAATCATGGAATTCTTTGGAATATCCTTCAATAAGTTCTGCTAATTTTTTTGACGATAATTTCTTTGGATCTATCCTTTTGAATTTTTCAGAAAATTTTCTCAAGTGAACGGCGCGTCGATATACATCCTCAAGAAAATCCAAAAGAAACTTAGGCGACTTCAGGGATTTTCCAGCTAGCCGCCGGGTAGTCCCCGAGAGCTCTTGTGTTGGATAAAAATAGCTGCTCTTTCCGTTTTCCCAATAATTGAATCCTTGAGAGATTTCGCTTTCCGGAAAAACTTTTTTGAACCCAAAAACGGTCGCTTCGTTCGCCATGCTCATTAAATGAAGCGAATACGGCCGGTCCGACCACATTTTTATCCAGGTGGTTTTCATTGTTTTGCCTTTTTGGTTATTTTCACCAAGCCCTCATCGGCGTTAATTTCGACCAAGTCGCCGTCGCGCAGAACTTTGGTCGCCGTTTTTATTCCCGTTATGCAAGGTGTTCCGAGCTCGCGCGCGACAATCGCCGCGTGGCAGGTCATTCCGCCGTCCTCAGTGACAATGGCCGCAGCAAGTTTCATTGCCGGAACGAGATTAGGGAAAGTTGTATGCGCCACCATCACGTTTCCTTTTTCCATCTTAGATATGTCTTTAACTTCGTTCACAATTCGGACAATTCCCTTGGCTTGTCCGCTGCAGGCGCAGGTTCCTTGAAGTTCGCTCGCATTTTTGTCGATTCTTTCTTTTTCGATATTCATCCCGGAATAATATTTCTTCGCCTTGTCTCCGGTCATGATCCGCACTTTGCCGTTTTTATAGTCCATTATGGTGAATCCGTTTCTTTTGTTGATCTCGTTCGCATCGATTTTCCTATTTTTCAAAAGAATATCGCCTATCTCTTGAAAAGTGAGTATATACATCTGATTGCGAGCCAGTCCCAGCCTTCTCGCCATCTCCCGAAGCATGAAATCCATAACGAAAAATCCATGAAAGCAGATTTCTTTTCGATAACCCTTGAGATTCACAACGTCCGCCGCGATATCGTATATCCTTTGCCAATCTTTCCCGATTTTGAGAACTTCGAAAATCTCCGCCCTTTGCTTTTTTATCTTGGCCGGCCATTTTTCTTTCTTTTCCAGCTCTTTTTTTGCTTCCAATTTCTGCCTTATAAGGTCCGACCACATCTTGATAAAAAAATCGATCTCGTAGGCCGGCCCCATGTAATTGAAAGAAAGCCAATGCCATTTTTGGAAATGTTTTTCTATCGCTTTTTCAATATTCTTTGAAATACTGGCAGGAATTTTTCTGTAGTTCTTTAATTTTTTGAATATATTTTTTGCTTTTTTGTCTTTTGATATCATTTGGAGAATTTTGAGCGACTCCGATTCCTCTTTCATTCCTAGAGTAGGTTTTGTCGAAGTCGTCAGAATGCTGAAAGCATCGGCAAAATTTATTTCCGTTCCCGACAGGCGGCAAAATTCTTTCGTTTTTTCTATTAGAAGCTTGGAAAAATCTTCGCCGTCGGAATCGAGATACCAGGTTGTCGCAAGAGCGTGCTGGTGAGCCTTTTCCTGCCATTCGATCAGTTTCAAATAAACTCGGGCCAGCTCTTTGCTCGACATTTTCGCAAAATCCATCCGGCGGCACTTTTGGGCGAAAGCAAAATATTTGTCGTTCATTTGATAAGTTTCAACGTGAATTCTGTCCATCTTTTCCGGATTTTTGAAAATTTCCTCGATCGTTAATACAATTAGATTTCTCAACTGCTTTTTCACGTGGGGCGCGCTGGCTATATTCGGCCCTTCAAAAGTCAAAAAATAATCTTTCATTTTCAGTGGAGTATTTTTTCCGAACAATATTTTCTGGGTGTTGATTATTCCATGCAAAACCGGCGCAGCTAGATGATATCCAGAACGGTAGACTGAAAAATTATTTACCCATATGTTTTTTCCCATGTCTTTTACTTGGTGATGATTTTTACGATTCCCTTATCCGCGTCCACTTCGACTAAGTCCCCGTCTTTCAAAATTCTCGTCGCAAATTTCGTCCCGGTAACGCAGGGAATTTCAAATTCGCGGCTAACAATCGCTGCGTGACAGGTAAGTCCGCCTTCGTCGGTTAGGATGGCTGAAGCTTTTCTGATCGCGGGAACTATACTCGGCGTTGTTGCTGTCGAAACCAAAATGTCCCCATCGTTCATTTTGTGCATGTCATCAGGCATATCGATCCTTTTAACTACACCTTCTACTTTTCCCGGAAAAGCCGATTGTCCTTCAATTTGTCTTGATTTTTCGATTTCAATTTTATCTTCCTTGATATTGCGCTCGTATTTTTTCGCTTCTGAGCCTGAATAAATTTTAATTTTTCTTCCATCTGGAACAATAATATGAAACTTCATCCTTTCGTTTATGGTGTGAATATCAATTTTCTTTCCCTGAAGAGCCCTTTTTATCTCTTCGAGAGTACAGGATCTCACTTGATCGAGCGACATGCGCAATCTTTTTCCTATTTCACGCTGCAAAAATTCGAGGTGCCAATAGGATTTTGATTGATAATCTTTCCGGCGAGGTTTCAAAAACATTACTTTCTCTGCCAGATCGACATACCCTTTTTCTTTTTTATTCAAATTCATCTTTTTGAAAAAATAATCTCTTTCCTTTAACGTTTTCGCTCTTCCATCTTCCATCTTACGCAATTTCTTCCCGGCATCAATCTTTTTTTTGGCATAAAATTTCAGCGTTTCAACGAAATCTTTTTCTGTAGTGGCCGGACCGGAATACACATAAAAAACCCAGGCATATTTTTTCGTGTGTTTTTTAAATCGCTTGAATATGTCCGGGTAGTCCTTTTTCAGTTTTTGCAAAATAATTTCCGGCTTTTCTTTGAGAAGTTTGTAAGGAAAAATTTGAAAAATTTTCAAAATAGATTTTTCTTGCTCTAGGGCAAACGAATCTTTAAGCGGCTGGGTAAAAATTGCAAAAGCTTTTCCAGCATCCACGCTCTTGAGATTCCTTTTCAAAATGGATCTAAGTTTGTCTTCAAAATAGTGAACATTGTGAAAATCGAGATTGGGAACCATCACTCCCCAAGCATATTCCAGGCAATTGAAGTCAGCATGTTTTTCGCAAGCTTCTATGATTTGTTTATTGGAATATTTCGATAAATCGTCACGGGAAAACCGTTCCGTATAATTGTTCATTTCTATTCCGTTAGATTTGGTCTTCGCAAAAATATTTTCAACGAAAGAAATATCCTGATCAGCCAGGTGAGAAAGTCTTTTGTGACCCGCTTCCCATGTTTTTGAAAGATACAAATAATCAATCGTTTTCGGATATCCGCGAACTGCCAAATAAACCTGGGGCATGTCAATTAGTCTCGGCTGAATTGTCGCCGCTTTTACAAAAAGATAATTTTTCCAAAAATTGGAGTGGTAGTCACTCGCAATTTTTTCCCACTTTGCCATAGAGGTTGTAACGCTTAATCGCCTAATTTTTAATCCATATTTTCAATGTAAAATATTACCTAAAAGAAAGCAAATATTGAGAGGATACTTGAAACAACCCTATTTCAAGGCTAGTATTAAAGAGCGTATAATACATGTAAGCTTATCACCATGTCCGGACACTCGCATTGGGCGGGGATAAAACATAAAAAGGCGGTGGCTGACGCCAAGCGGGCAGGCATTTTTACGAAGGTTGCTCGGCTTGTGACGCTTGCTGCCAAAGAGGGCGGCGGGGATCCGACGACGAATTTCAAGCTGCGCCTCGCGATTGATCAGGCACGGAGCGTGAATATGCCTAACATTAATATTGATCGAGCCATAAAGCGCGGAACGAGAGAGCTCAAAGACCAGGCGGCGATTGAAGAAATAGTTTACGAGGCCATGGGACCGGGAAATATTTCGATGCTCGTGAAAGTTGCCACAGACAATAAAAACCGCACGCTTTCGGAAATCAGAAATGCCATCGAAAAATCCGGTGGCAAGATGGTCCCGGCCGGAAGCTTCAAGCATCTTTTTAAAAATGTCGGCGTGATTTATATAAATACCGCAACTAAAAACGCCGATGAGATTGAGCTCAAAGCTATTGACACCGGTGCGCTTGATACAATTTTCCAAGGTGAATTTTTGCAAATTTACACCGAGCCCAAAGACTTGAAAAAAATAAAAGAAGTGCTCGAAAAAGAAAATATAAATATCGATAACGCGGGCCTAATCTTCACTCCCCTCGACCCGATCAATATTGATTCTGACACAAAATTCGATTATGAAAAACTATTGGAAAAATTAGATGAATTAGACGACGTCCAAGAAATATACGATAACTTATGAGAATATTAGGAATAGATCCCGGCACGGCCACAACTGGCTGGGCGGTGATTGGAGAAAAAAATGGAGACCCGCGACTCGTTGCCTGCGGGTGCATCAATACTAGCAAAAGAAAGTCAGATGCCGACCGCCTTGTTGAAATAGGAAAGGATCTCGGGACTATTATCAAAAAATACAAGCCGTCTGAAGTGGCTGTCGAAGACATTTTCTTTTTCAAAAACCTGAAAACCGTCATCACTGTCGCTCAAGCTCGGGGAATAATCTTATACGAACTCGCGAAAAAAAAGATTCCTATTCAAAATTACACCCCCCTTCAGGTGAAACAGGCCCTCACCGGGTACGGACGGGCGGACAAAAAACAAATTCAAATTATGGTAAAAAATATCTTGAAGCTCAAATCTATTCCGAAACCGGATGATGCGGCGGACGCCGTGGCGATAGCGATATGCCATCTCAATTCGCGCAACATGAAACGTATAACGTGAAACTCTTTTTTACATTGTGTTTCAAGTTTCGGGTTTCAAGTTTCACGATTTTCCATTGACAAAGCCGCCGAAAAGCGGTATTTTTTAATCAGTATTTTGGCTAAATTTCGAAAAAAATAACATGGGAAACGTAAACTCATTCATAACGCTCGCTTCCGCCAACGGCGTGCCTCTCGACACGCTGGTGCTTGTGTTAATATTGCCTATCATCGTGACCATGATCGCTTTTTTCCGCCAAGTGATCGGAATTAAAGCCTTTGGGATATACACGCCGGCCATCATCACTTTCGCGTTTCTCGCCACGAATGACATAAAATACGGCATCACCATCTTCGTAACCGTCATCGTGGTCGGAACCGCCACTCGCTTTTTTCTGAAAAGAGCCCGGCTCCTTTATCTTCCCCGCGTGGCAATCATGATAACGATCGTCGGTTTTTCCATTCTCCTTCTTCTTTTCACGGGCGGCAGATGGAACCGCACGGGACTCGCGAGCGTCAGCATTTTCCCGATTCTCATCATGATCACCTTGGTTGAAAAATTCATCGCCGTCCAAATCGAAAAAGGAAACCGCACCGCCGTCATTCTCTCGCTTGAAACTCTTTTCATTTCAATCATCGGATACTATATAGCCAGTTGGCCACTCCTAATAAAAATGATTTTGAATTATCCATGGCTGAGTCTTCTTACGATCCCGGTAAATATCTTCTTGGGCAAATGGACGGGACTTCGCCTTTCTGAATATTTCAGATTTAGGCAAATTATAAAACCCAGATGACTTCATATTTCAAGGCTCGACGAAACATTTTGGGAATGAATGCCCGCAATCTTCGGTTTATTCGTCCGAATAATCTTCGACGCGCAAGGCTTTTAGCCGACGACAAGCTCTTGAGTAAAAAATTCCTCAAAAAAGCGGATCTGCCAGTCCCGCAACTTTTGGCCAAAGTGCAAAGCTTCGAAGAGCTTGAAAATTTCGATTGGAATTCCCTTCCGGAAAGTTTTGTCCTAAAACCCAATCGCGGATTTGGAGGAGAGGGAATTTTCGTTATTTATGGCAAAAAGAAGGCTATGGAAAATACTTGGATCAAAGCCGACGGATCGCTTGTCACGATTGAGGACATAAAAACGCACATTCGAAATATTCTTGACGGCAGTTTTTCTTTGGCCGGCGTCCCCGATGTTGCTTTTTTTGAAGAGCGGCTGAAGCTCCTCAAGCTCTTCAAGCCATACGCCTACAAAGGCATCCCCGACATCCGGATAATCGTATACAACAAAGTGCCCGTCATGGCCATGCTCCGCCTCCCAACCCGCGAATCAGATGGCAAAGCCAATCTTCAGCAGGGGGCTATTGGCGCGGGAATCGACATGGCAACGGGCGTTACCACAACCGCCGTCTTCGGAAAAGGGAGGATGATTGAATATATTCCCGGAACGCGCCTTCTTCTTTCCGGAATCAAAATTCCGCACTGGAAAGATATTCTTTCGATGGCCGTCCGGGCGCAAGAAGTTTCACGTCTCGGATTTTTGGGAGCCGATATCGCCATTGACCGTGACCGCGGACCGGTATTTTTGGAACTCAATGCCCGGCCAGGACTCTCCATTCAAATCGCCAACACGGACGGGCTTTTAGGAAGATTGCGGCGGGTCGAGGACCTCAAAATAAAAACGGCCGAAAAGGGCGTCTCGGTCGGGATGAACCTCTTCGGCGGAGAGATTGAGGATGAGATCGAGAGTATCTCGGGAAAACGGATTATAAGGACGGTTGAAAAAGTGAAGCTCTTTGGAAAAGACGACAAAGAAATCGAAGTGGAGGCGAAAATCGACACAGGCGCGTATTCCTCCTCCATTGATATTGCTTTGGCCAAGGATATCGGGTTCGGGGAAACTATCGAAAAGTTTTCCCAGATTGATTTTTCCGGTTTTGAGATCACTCCCGAAAAAGAAGCGGGGATAAAGAAAGGGCTTCTTGAAAAACACAAGGATTCCATTCCGGAGCTTGAGGATGTCGCCGTGATCTTCTCGGCCAGTGGTAATTCAATCCGTCCGGTTGTGAAAATAAATTTTGAAATGGACACCGAAAAAGTAATTTCAAAAATGAATATCGTGGACCGAAAAAATCTCAAATACCCGATGATAATCGGAAAACGAGACCTAAAGAAATTTTTAATCGAGGTAAAATAATGAAAAAAGTTCTTATATTATTTGACGAAGAAAGATGGGGAAACAAAAATCTATTTGCGGACAAAAAGTATCAACACTGCTATGAATACTTTTATAAATTGGCAAGAAAAAGAGGAATTTTTATGTGCCGGGCGTCTTACCAATGGTATGATTCCAAGAAAAGAATATTCAAATACGCCTGGACATTCCAAAAAAATGAATGGGAGAGAATCTTTAACATAAAACCAGACCTGCTCTACGATAAGACGAAATTTTCGCCAAAGGTCCATTACCGTAAAGAGCAAATGGCAGAAAATTACAAAATCGTGAACGATATCGAGTTTACTCTTTTGGCTGGCCATAAATTTTTCGCAAGTCTTGTGGTCCCCGAATTTTTCAAAAAATATCATAAAGTTTCCAACCTAAAAGAACTGAAAGAAGCGACGGTAAAAATCGGGGGAGAAAAAATAGTTCTAAAACCAGCAATCGGAAGCGGAGGAGAAAATGTAATCATTATTGACAAAAAAAAAGCAGCTAATTTGAAAATTAATAAGCCATTTTTGGTTCAAGAGTTTATCGATAGCTCCACCGGCATCAAGGGAATCACAAAAAATACGCACGATCTGCGCCTGGTTTTCGCCAACAACGGCCTGATTTACAGCTACATTCGTGTTCCAGCAAAAGGATCGCTTTTGGCTAATATCGCAAAAGGAGGGACTATGCACATCGTTCCAAGAAAAAAAATACCAAAAAGCGTTTTCCCGGTTGTCAGGAAAGTGCAGGAAGTTTTCAGTTTTTATCACCCAAAAACTTATACAATCGATCTTATGTTTGATGAAAAACAGAAGCCTTGGATAGTGGAACTCAACACTATGCCGGGTATTTATTTCACTTCGGATCAAAAAAAATGGCAGGATAGATTTTATCTTGATCTTATAAAAATTTTCAAGAAAGAAATTGAATCGGGAAAAAGCATTTGATAAAAATGTATGATGATAATACTTAAAAGCAAGAAGAGGCAGCCTCATCAAACTGAGAAAACAATCCAAATCCTGAAAGATAAACTAAGGGAAAGAAAGATTAAATCGAAGATAATCGTCCTTGAAAATATTGAAGTGTTTTTGAATGAGAAAAGAGTGGTGATGAAAATAAATAACTGGATACCGAGCAAGCGCTCTCCCGTTTATTTTCGGATCGCTGAAAGATACAAAAACGCAAGTTATATCTTTTCGAAATATCTCGAGATGAAGAAAGTCCCTTTCATTGACAACTATCACACATTTACGAGGGAGCGAAACAAGCTGATTCAAATGTTTCTGCTCGCGATCAAAGGCATAAGCATACCTAAAACTTATTATTCCCCAGCTTATGATTCAAGAAAAATCCGGAATGCCGCAAGATTTTTGAAGTTTCCTGTTGTAATCAAGTTGACAGAAAAGGAGCGAGGAGAAGGTGTTTTTCTGGCGAAAAATGCGGTAGAAATCAAGCGAATATTGGGAAAAAATAAAGGACAGGAAATTATCCTGCAGGAGTATTTAGATAATGATTTCGACTACAGAATTCTCGTGCTGGGACATAAAACCAAACTTGGAGAAACAAGAACCCGCACAAATAAAAGAGAATTCCGAAACAACGCCTGCGTAGGAGCCGTGGAAGAGTTTTTTCCAGCCGAAGAAGTTCCAAGCGATATGAAAAAAATTTCGGAACAGTCATCCAGGATAATGAACATCCAGGTATGCGGCGTGGATATTATCAGATCGCGGAAAGGGAAAATATATGTCATAGAAGTAAATTTTTCCCCCGGCTTTACACTTGATGAAAAAATGGACGAGCTAAACCAAACTGCTGATTACTTGAAAAAATGGCACGAAAAAAAATATTGATGTTTTATGGAAAAGAAAAGGCTTTCAAAAAAGATCCTTTTGAAGACAAGGGGCTGAAGAAATCCGTTTATTATTATTTTTTTCAAAAGGGAAGCCGGCTTGGATTTGATATGTATTTGGTCATGGGAAGAGAAAAATACATGGGCGGCCTGAAGTTCAGAAAACCTTTGTTTTTCAACCCCGCCAAGGAAAACTTTGAAGTTTTGGATCAAATAGTGGAAGTTGATGCGGTTCTGGACAGAAGCGGAGGAACCAGATTTCCTCCTCTTGGCATAAGCGAAAAAGTTTTGGACAACAGGAAATTCAAACTGATTTGCTGGAACAAGATTTTGATGTATAAATATCTGCGGGGATTTTCTCCGCCGAGTTACGGACTCAAAAGCTTCAAGGGAATGAGAAAGAATCTTCGATTTTTTCGAGAAACGGAGTTGGTTGTGCTGAAGCCAGCCAGCGGATTGAAAGGAAAAGATGTACACATTGATTATCCATCAAAAATATTGCAGTTGAGGGATATTGATTTTGGCAAAGGCTGGGTTTTGCAAAAATTTGTTGATACTTCCGGCGGAATAAACGGTTTAGTAAGAGGCAGGCATGATTTGAGGATCGCAATTGTGAACGGCAAGATGGTTTTTTCGCATATCAGACAGCCTCGTTCTTCCTGCCGTGTGGCAAATGTCGCGCAGGGTGGGTCGATAAAAGAAATAGCCATCAGAAAAATTCCGAAGCAAATACTCAAAAAAACAAAAGGTCTCCAGCAGAAAATAGACGCCGATTTTGATAGACCCTTGTATTCTATAGATTTTGGAATTCAAAACAAAGAGCCTTTTGTGTTCGAAATAAACGATTCAATCGGATTTCCGTCGGAAAAAATGACGTGCTATAAAAAATTCATAAACAATGTCCTTGAAGCCCTTTCTATTAGGGCGATGAGAAATAATCATTAAAGCAACCAGACATGTCTGCCAAAGAAAACGCATACAGCAAGGCTTTCAAAAAACACAAGGGGTCGATAAAGTCGCTAATGTGGAATTCATATGCCTCCGCTGTGATTCGATATAGAGAAATTACAAAAGATATCAATTTTAATGATAAAACAATACTTGATGTCGGCTGCGGATTCGGAGACATTATTCCCTTCATAGCGGCAAAAAGCACTGTGTTTCAATACACGGGAATAGATCTGACGAAAGAGTTTATCGAGGAGGCGAAAAAAAGATATCCGGATTATTCATTCATGGCGGAAAATTATTTTAAAAGGCCTTTTCCAAAAAAATTCGACATCATTTTATGCAGCGGGGCCTTGAACGGCAATTACGGAAAAGGAACCACCGAAACCAGAAAACAAGCGATAAAGACAATGTTCGACCGCTGTAAAATTGCTGTTGCTTTCAATATGGCGGGAAGCATGTCGCCAACCAGCAAAAAAAACTCCATTATTTATTACGCCGACTCCATGGAAATATTAAAATATTGCGCTACACTTTCGAAGAGACTGATCTTGCGCAATCATTACCACCCAAGAGACTTTACAATAATCATTTTCAAGAAATAGCATCATTGCCGGAATAATTAAATAAAGGGAAAATAATAACTTGCCTGCTGCGTAAAACAATCAGATGAAAAACCTCGTCGACAACACCAAAAATGCCCTTAAAAAAGGCAAAAAATCGCGCAAGTGGCCTCGGGTAAATACCCTTATTTGCAGTATTGTAAATCCTCGTAATTTGACAATTTCAAGGATTGGGTATATACTGGAAACATGAAACTGCCCCGTTTTTATCAAAATCTGGAAAAATACCTCAAACCGAACAAGGTTCTGGTAATTTATGGCTCCCGCCAGGCCGGAAAGACCACCCTCTTGAAAAGCTTTCTGGCCCGGACAAAGCTGAAATACAAACTGGATTCAGGAGACAATATAAAAACCCAGGAAATCCTGAACTCACAAGATTTTTCCAAAATAATCGAGTATGTTTCCGGCTATGAATTGCTGGCTATTGACGAAGCCCAAAGAATTCCCAACGTCGGACAGGGGCTGAAAATCATCGTGGACCAAGTCCCGAACATAAAAGTCATCGCTACCGGATCATCCTCTTTCGAGCTAGCCGGCCAAATCGGAGAGCCGCTCACCGGAAGAAAGCGGACACTCACTCTCTATCCTCTTTCCCAGATCGAGCTTTCCGAAATTTATAACCCTCACGAGATCAAAGAGCGCCTGCCGGAATGGCTTGTTTTTGGAGGATATCCTGAAGCCATTACCGCGAAAACTAAGCAGGAAAAAAGAGACGTGTTGGAAGAAATCGTGAACTCCTATCTGCTAAAAGACATTCTGGAGTTGGAAAGAGTAAAGGGGTCGAAACTTCTGCTTGATCTTTTGCGCCTCCTGGCTTTCCAAATCGGAAGCGAAGTATCTCTCACGGAATTAGGAGAAAAGCTGGCGCTGGACTATAAGACAGTGGGACGATATTTGGATCTTCTGGAAAAATCTTTCGTCATTTTCAGCTTGCGTGGATTTTCAAAAAATCTTCGGAAGGAAATAACCAAAAAAAGCAAATACTATTTTTTTGACACAGGTACCAGGAACGCTGTTATTTCCAATTTCAACGATCTGGAACTGCGCGATGATATAGGGAAACTCTGGGAAAATTTTCTCGCAGCGGAAAGGCTCAAAACGCAAGAGTATCGAAAAATTTCCGCGAACAATTACTTTTGGCGGACATGGGACCAGAAAGAAATCGACTGGATCGAGGAACGGGAAGGGAAACTTTTCGGGTTTGAATTCAAGTCTTCAGAGAAAGAAGCCAAAATTCCGCAAGATTTTTTAGAGGCCTACTCCGGCTCTAAGTTCGAAACCGTCAATTCCGAAAATTACCTGGATTTTTTGGGAGCGGGAAAATGAATTTGCCAATCCTATAATATATCTCAATGAAATCACTAGTCGATAACACCAAAAACGCCCTCAAAAAAGGCAAAAAACCTCGGAAGTGGCTTCGCCGGATCCTGAAATTTTTCGGCTGGTCGGCCGTCGCCGGGCTTCTTTTTGCCATTGGCGTTTTCGCCTATTATGCCAAAGATCTCCCCAGTCCGGGAAAAATCGCCCGCCGGCAGGTCGTCGAGTCGACAAAAATTTACGACCGCACGGGAGAACATCTTCTCTATGAGATTCACGGCGAAGAAAAACGAACCCAGATTTCAATTAGAGACATGGGAGAAATTATCAAAGCCGCGACTATCTCCGCCGAAGACCAATCTTTCTATCAGCATCACGGAATTTATTTCAAATCCATCGCCCGGGCCGCTATCTATGACCTTATGGGAAGAAAAGTAAGCCAGGGCGGGTCAACCATCACCCAACAACTCATCAAAAATACCGTCCTCACTCCCGAGCGAACTTTCACAAGAAAAGTGAAAGAGGTGATTCTTTCCATCGAGCTCGAGCAAAGATTCTCGAAAGACCAGATTCTTGAAATGTATCTCAACGAAATCCCCTACGGCTCAAACGCCTACGGCATCCAGGCCGCTGCCCAAACTTTTTTCGGGAAAGACGCAAAGAGCCTTACTCTTTCTGAAGCAGCTCTCCTGGCATCTCTCCCAAAGGCGCCGACCTACTATTCTCCTTTTGGATCAAACACGGACACTCTCAAAGGCCGCCAGGAGTATGTTCTCGATCAAATGGCTAAACTCGGCTACATCACGAGCAATGAAGCGGAGGAAGCCAAGAAAGTTGATATTCTCTCTGAGGTAAAACCTTTTCAGGAAAGCATCCAGGCTCCTCATTTCGTGATGTACGTGAAAGAGCTTCTGGTGAACAGCTACGGCGAAAAGGAAGTTGAAGAAAGCGGAATGAAAGTTTACACTACCCTCGACTGGGGAAAACAACAAATCGCAGAGGAAGCCGTCCGAAACGGCGTTGCCGCGAACGCCAAATATCGGGCGACAAATGCGGCTTTTGTCGCTATTGAGCCGAAAACAGGACAGATTCTGGCTATGGTGGGATCAAAAGATTATTTCGATAAATCCATTGACGGGAATGTAAACGTGACAATCCGTGATCGTCAGCCAGGATCCTCCTTTAAGCCCTATGTCTACGCCACTGCTTTCAAAAAAGGCTACACTCCCGATACAATTCTCTTTGATGCCGAAACAAATTTTGGGACAAAAGATCAGCCCTATGCTCCCCAGAACTACTCTAATAATTTTAGCGGGCCGGTCAAAATGAAGGAGGCTTTGGCAAGATCTCTTAATATCCCGGCGGTAAAAACCCTCTATCTCGCCGGCGTGCAAAACTCAATCAATACCGCCCAGTCAATGGGAATCACTACTCTCAAAAATCCGAGCCGTTACGGGCTCTCGCTGGTTCTGGGCGGAGGAGAAGTAAAGCTCGTCGATCACGTGAGCGCTTTCGGGACTTTCGCCACGGGAGGCATCCGGCATGACAAGACGCCCATTCTCAAAATCACCGATTCGAAGGGAGATGTACTTGACGAGTACAAAGAAACACAGGGAGAAAAAGTTCTCGATGCTGATATTTGCGCCCAGATCGACGCCATCCTTTCGGATAACAGCCTGCGCGCTCCCATTTTCGGATCGAATAGCCCGCTCCGTTTTGACGGTCGGCCGGTGGCCGCGAAAACCGGAACCACCAATGAATGGCGCGATGCCTGGACGGTTGGGTACACCCCTGGGCTGGTTGCCGGAGTCTGGGCGGGGAACAACAACAACGCTCCGATGGCACCGGGTGCGGACGGAGTATACGTTGCCGCTCCGATCTGGCGAGAATTTATGGACAAAGCTCTTGCCAACACGGCTATTGAGCAATTTCCCGGACCTAAAGAAATAAAGACTAAAAAAGCTGTCCTTGACGGAGTAGTTCAGGGAGAAGAAAAAGAAGTAACCGTTTGCAAAATTAAGGACGGAAAATACTGTATCGCTAATGACAATTGCCCCAGCGATAAGAAAAAACGCAAGAAGAAATTTTTCTCGGCTCACTCCATACTTTACTGGGTTGATAAAGACAATCCGCGCGGAGATATTCCAAAAAATCCAAGCCTCGACCCGCAGTTTTCTGCCTGGGAGAAAGGGGTTCAAAAATGGGCAGAAAAAAAAGAACTGGACGTTCAGGATAATATTGAGGAATGCAAGGCCGATGATTTCTAGAACGCGAATATAGCAAAACTCCGACGTATGTCGGAGTTTTTTCATTTTACTTTTATGCTTTCAATAGCCTCCGCTTCCAGTAGCTTGTTTATTTCCTCCCTCAACCTTTCCCTTCGGCGCCATATTTCGCTTGCCACGGCCGGATGAAAAGTCCTTATAAAGATATTCCTATCTTCAAAATAAAATTCCTTTATATCTGCCCGAGTGATATTTTTCGCTTGTTTTTTGAGAATGTCAAAAAAAATACTTTCAATGGCCTTGCTGTCAATAACCGGCGCATAGCTCCCAAGATTTTTTCTCTTGTTTAGTAAATCGGCAATTTGCTTCATTCCTTTAGCCTCTGATTGGCATTATAATATGCAAATGATTCTTATTCAGCTTATCCTTGTCAACCACTTCGCGAAACACCACCGGACCGAAACTGTCGTTGAACCCGATTTCCACCTCGTCGCTCGTCAAAGAATTCAGCGCGTCCACAAGATACCGGTTATTAAAAGCTATAGTGCATTCTCCTTTCATACTCACTCCTGCGCTCACTTCCGTAATGTTTTCCCCCGTTTCAACTGATTGCGACTCGACTTTCAGGCTTTTCTCTCCTTCCTTTATTTTAAGTTTCACCTCGCGGCTTTTGCTGTCAGCGAAAATACTGGCTGTCCGAACCGCTTTCAAAAGATTTTCCCGGCTTACGCGAATGCTTGACGCAAAGTTTTTGGGAATTACTTGTTTATACTCGGGATATTTTCCGTCAATAAGCCTTGAAACAAACAGGGTTCCATCCACTTCAAAAAATATCTGGCTCTCCCCCACATATATTTTCAGCTTTCCGCTTTCCGGGCTTATACTTCTGGCTACTTCTTGCAGGGTTCTTGACGGAATAATAATCGACTGGTTTTTTGAAATAAATTTTTGGTACCCACTTCCGAGGGAATCCTTTGAAAGGTGAATTGTTGATTCCGCCAAGCGAAAACTATCGGTGGCGGCTAGAATTAATTTGTCTTTTTCGAGTCCGCAGTGTACCCCGGTAAGCTCCTGCCTGGTTTCCGCAATGGCCGCGCATGTACCCACTTTCAGGATATTCTCCTGGAAAATTTGACTATCAATCTCCATTATAGGATCACTACTGGGTTTTGGGATAATCGGGAAATCCTTTGAGTCAATACCTTTTATCGCGGCGTGTCCGCCCGCACTCACCAGATTAAGCATTTGATTTTTTACCTCGATATTTAACTTTTCACCGTCTGGCAAATTACCTAAATAGCTCCCAATAACTCGCCCGGGGATAGCAATTTTTCCCTCTTTTTCTATTTTCGCTCTCAAAAGACACACTACCCCAATTTCAAGATTTGTAGCTGAAACCTTCAATCTTCCTTTTTCAGCTTCCAGTAGGATGTTTGACAGTATTGGAAGGGTTAGATTTTTTCCAATTACCTTTTCGGCTATTAAAACACCCTTTTTAAAATTGTCCAGGAGAGCTTGTAGTTTCATAGATTTAAATATATTAATAATTTTTTATTTAGTATTTGGTATATAGAGTCTGTGGATAGGGGGATATTCTCAATAAATTGCTTAAATAAGGTAAAATTATAAAGTTAATATTGTGTGTCTGGGTGTGTATATTTATGGATAAGATGGTGATGGTTTGATTGTTTTAGTTGTGCTCTTACTTTTTACCTAATAAACTGCAGCTTATCCAGGGGTTTTTATACTGCTAATGGACAGCTAATTGCGGACTTATCCACAGTATATCCCAATATTTAGCCTTGGTTGAATATTTTTCCTCTTATAGTGTTTATCTCCTGCTCTAAATTTTCATCTTGTTCGATTTCCCGGCTTATTTTTTCGTGAGCATGTATAGCTGTTGAATGATCGCGTCCCCCCAGCTGCTCGCCTATTCCCGGGAAAGACGCTCGTAGCTCTTCTCGCATAAGAAACATGGCAATTTGGCGGGGCTTTACTATATCTTTTCTTCGCGAGCGATTTAGGAGATCCTGGGGGCTAATATCATAAAAATCCGTGATAGCCTCCATTATCTGTTTGAAGCCTACCCCCTTTTTTCGACCCGAATGAATAATATCCGACAGTGTTTTTTTGACATAGCCCAAAGTTGGTTCAACACCCTTCAATTCACAGGTGACGATGATACGGCTCAAGGCGCCCTCTAATTCCCTAATGTTGTTTTGGATATTTGAGGCGATATAGTGCAAAACTTCGTTTTCAATCTCGAAATCTTTTTGAGCGGCCTTATGCTGGAGAATGGCGATTCTGGTTTCAAGATCCGGCCTTGATACATCAGCGATCATCCCTCCTTCGAATCGGGATCGAAGCCGGTCCTCAAGGGTGGCGATGGCTTTAGGCGGGCGGTCGCTCGAAATGATAATTTGCTTGTTTAGTTGATAAAGGGTATTAAATATATGAAAAAACTCTTCCTGGGTCTTTTCGCGCCCTGCAATAAACTGAATGTCGTCGACAATAAAAAGGTCAACATCAAGATAAGACTTCTTAAACTCGCGCCCCTGCTGATTTTTTACCATATCGATGAAACGGTTGGCGAAATATTCGGCGGTTGAGTATATGATTTTTTTGCTCTCTCTTTGGGAAAGAATTGCGTTCGCGACTGATTGAAGCAGGTGTGTTTTCCCAAGCCCGACTCCTCCATAGATGAAAAGAGGATTATATATATGCCCCGGACTTTTTGAAACAGCAAGGCAGGCGGCGTGAGCCAGTTCATTGTTTGATCCAACTATAAAATTGTCAAAAGTATAGCGACTGTTGAGACCGATGTGGCCGCCGTCAGCCTGGGTGCCGGGCGTCTCGAGACTGCCCAGATCGACCATATTTCCCTTGGCGCTTGAGGATAGCGCCGAATCAACCTCTTTCTTGGAAAGCGCTACCTGCTTAGGGCTGCTTGACGAGACAATACAGCGAATGGATCGGGCGTCATCCTTAAAGCGGCGGATTGCCTTCAAGATAAACTGATTGTATTTGTTTTCCAGCCATTCCTTGGCAAAACCATTTGGCACGCTAACCACCACCTGGTTGTTTTCAAAGCCCAGAATAGAGGTGTTTCTAAACCAAGTTGTGAAGCTAGCTGGTGATATTGACAGTTCAACTTCTCCCAATACAGCTTGCCAAATTTCATTATTAGTCATCTGATAGAAAGCTTAAGTTTTCTAATTATAGCACAGGGGAAATACGTCAAAAAAAGATTTGTTGATAAGTTTGTTGATAACCTGTTGAAATACTAGGAGATAAAACAGAAATACGCAAACTATCAGAAACAAGAACCTGAATTGGTTGACCAGCCTAATCTTTGCTGATAAAATCAGAAACAGTTAGTTGTAATTGTCATCTGATATTATGAAGCGAACTTATCAGCCTAAAAAAAGAAGGAGAGTTAAAAGGCACGGGTTTAGAAAAAGAATGCGCACAAAAGACGGGAGGGCAGTTTTGGCAAGAAGACGCCGAAAAGGCCGAAGGAAAGTAAGCGTTTAAAAAGATGCTCCCCACTAGCCTAAGACTAAAAAACAAAAAGACCTTTAGCGATACCTTTAGAAAAGGCAAGGCAGTTTCCAATGATGTTTTGATGATGAAATATAAAAAGACGGGAACGGACGAACTAAAAGTCGGCTTTTCCGCCGGAATAAGATTATCAAAGAAAGCATCGGAGAGAAACAAGGTGAAAAGGTGGATGCGGGAAGCAGTAAGGAAATTCTCCGGCAAAATGCGGGGAGGATATCAAATAATATTTGTAATTAATTCCAAGTTTCCATATGAGCAGATGAATGACTCTCTTATCCGAGAAAAGACAGGAGATCTGCTTGGACGAGCAAAAATCATAAAATGACCCAAATTTTTCACTCTTTTATATACCAGCCGATTTATAATGCCTTATTATTTCTTTACAATGTCGTTCCGGGCCATGATTTGGGTGTGGCTATTATATTGCTCACGATATTGGTTCGCTTAATACTCTACCCTATTTCAAAAAAGCAGATAGAGTCCCAGAAAAAATTGCAGGATCTTCAGCCAGAGATTAAGAAAATCCAGGATAAATATAAGAATGATAAAGAGAAACAAGGCCGGGCACTGATGGATTTTTACAAAGAAAAGAAAGTGAATCCGGCATCCGGGTGTCTTCCTCTTGTCATCCAAATAGTATTTTTTATCGCCCTTTACCAGGCTTTTATTGCCGGACTTAATTTTGATTCGGGGTGCAAGGACTTGTACAGCTTCGTGACTTGTCCGCCCAGTCTCAATGTAAAATTTTTCGGTTTTCTTGATCTCGCCAAGCCCAATATTATTCTGGCAATAATTGCCGCAGCCGGGCAGTTTGTTCAAACAAAGATGATGATGACGAAAAATTCAGCGCCGGCAAAAAAGGGTGATTTTTCAGCAATGATGAATCAGCAGATGCTGTATCTCGGCCCGCTTCTCACGCTCTTTATCGGAGTAAAGTTTCCGGCCGGTCTGGCGCTTTATTGGGTAATAAACACGCTGTTTGCGATAGTTCAACAATATTTCACCGTGAAGAAGCCCGATGTTTTTGTTCACGATAACAAGTAGTTTCTAAAAATATGGTCAAACCGGAAAACGCAGAAATGCTGAAAAACTTAATAAAAGAGACCCTCGAAAAGATGACATTTACGGATTTCACCGTTGGGGTTCGAGAGGAAGTTGGCATCGAGGGAGAGAACCTCATCCTTAATATTGGTTCCAAAGAATCAGATCTTCTTATCGGACAGCACGGCATGAATTTGAGGGCTCTTCAGCACATTATTCGGGCCATCTCCCGCCGAAAAACCGAAGAAAAATTGAGATTTTCGTTAGACGTAAATGACTATCGAAAAGAAAAAGAAGGGTCGCTCGCTGAACTTGCCCGAAATTTAGCTAGACAAGCCGCTC
>Ga0154694_124_pt14 | contig 26170 bp, 27 predicted proteins | sample Rifle2008BG13ft_FD_105712 | JGI IMG/M metagenome (GOLD analysis project Ga0154694, IMG submission 105712) | Candidatus Moranbacteria bacterium RBG_13_45_13
GAAAATAGAAGCAATGGAAAGAAAATACGATAAGAGATTCGTGGCTGTATTCAATGCCATACGGAGACTCCTGGAAGTTCATCGCAAAGAACCCGTGAAAATCATCGGCTTCCGGGACAGGAAGAGGAAATAAAATCTCCCTCCGACTCCCTCTTTCGAAAAGGGGGATCAAGGGGGATTTTATAAAAAGAAAAACCCCGGGCGATTTCATTGAACCGCTCGGGGTCGAATTTATTCCCAGTTGTAGTGCTGGCCGTTGACAGTTATGTTGTTGCCTATGCAGGCATAAATTCGGCCGTTGGTTATGTAGTGTCCCATTTCATCGGCTTCCACGACATCGCCGATTTTGATTTCAGGAAACAGATTCTCGCCGCCGACATTGATATCAAGATAAGCCAGACCATCAGCAGTGAGAACTTCGGCGACTATCTCATTGTCAATGAGCCCGGTCACAATTCCCTTGATCATACAAGCCGATGGGCCTTTCATTGGCTTGTTAACCTTAAGGGTCAGCTCCTCGACTACCTTTTTCAGTTCACAAAGAGCGCACTCACACATCGTCCTCTTCCTCCTCTGTCTTCTTGTTGGCAAGCAACTCTTTGACGAGTCCCGGGCTTTCTTCTTTTGTCCCGTCAGGACGAAGAACAAGCACTGTCATATCGCCTCCGTGCCAGTGCGACGGAAGACGATACCCGGGAAACTCTTTTTCTGAAACACATTCGATAATATCGTTGTACGTATCCATGATCACATACCAAATCATTTTCTCTCTCCTTTTAAGAAACTTTTTTTCTTTCTAAAAACCCATTTCGCAAAATGAGCTTTATGGAAAGGCAGGAAGCAACTGCCGCAACAATCGCTTCCTGCTGAGAGGTTTGTTTCCGGTCTACTGCGAACCTGAGGGTGGCTAGAACCTTTTTATACTGACCGAAGTCAGCAGCTTTTCCGGCAGGCGCTTTCCCTCAATCCCTCTCCAATCACCTCGCTGATTGGAAAAAGAGAAGTCCGTTTATAGGACACTTTCGCCAGTCCCGGTACTGCCCCGCGGTATATAGTTTGCCTTTTTAAAGAGCTTGTATTTACTTTCAATTAAGCCACTTCAGCCTAACAACCTAGTATACACCCGACTGAAGATAGTGTCAATATTAGGCGTCATATATGTCAAGAAAAAATATTACCCTTTGTGATTATATCCTTATTTTAAGCCATTATTGACAAATAATTCGGAGTTTGATATAATATATATGTTGACGGATATTATCGACATATATCTCTAAAATCCCTCTCCAGCTCTCCCTTTAATAAAGGGAGAGAGCCCGGTTTCCCCCTTTCCTAAAAGGGGATTAAGGGGGATTTTATGACATGGAACTTAAAAATCAACTTCAACAATTGGATCTTGCTGGAAAAAAGGCGGATGTGTATCTCGCCTGTCTTGAGCTTGGGTCGGCAACGGTCATCGAAATTGCTAAAAAGGCCGGAATCAAACGGACCACGGGCTATGATATATTGATGGATTTGATTCAGAGAGGTTTGGTTTCCGAAACTTCCAAAGGAAAAAGGAGATTATTTGTCGGCGAAGATCCGGAAAAAATAAAGAAAGATCTACAAAGAAAAGAGAGTCTTATTTCTGAAATTTTGCCGCTGCTCAAGTCCGTATATAATGTAAGAGGCGCGAAACCGAAAATTCGGTTTTATGAAGGTGTTGAAGGACTCAAAGAAGTATATTCGGACACTTTGAAATATTCTGGCGAGATTCTAGCTTTCGCGTCGGAGGATGTTATGAAAGTGTTGGGCAGCTGGATCGAAAATTATATTTCTGCCAGGGCGAGGAAAGGCATCCAGTATCGCGGAATAATCCCTCAAACAGATTTCATTCAAAAAGAAATAACGCCTAAAAATCAGCAACACCTACGGACATTGAAAATGATTGACCCAAAAAAATATCCCTTTTCGATTGAGGTGAACATTTATGGCCACAGCAAAGTTTCGCTGATGTCTTCCAGGGAACAGCTAGGGCTTGTAATTGAAAGTACGGAGATATATAATACGATGAAATTGATTTTTGAATTAATTTGGGATAATTTATCGGAAGTTAAAATCACACAACGCATAGTACATAACATGGAATAATTCTTGGTTATGTATTCTATGTTATGTGTTCCATAAAAAATGTCCGGACACTCTCATTGGGCGGGGATAAAGCACAAAAAAGCAACGGCCGACGCTAAACGATCAGGAGTTTTCATGAAAGTTGCCCGCCTTGTGACATTGGCCGCGCGCGAAGGCGGGGGCAATTCGGATATGAATTTTAAATTGCGCCTCGCAGTCGACCAGGCGCGGGCCGTGAACATGCCTAAAGACAACATTGACCGGGCTGTGAAGCGCGGGACGGGTGAGCTCAAAGATCAGGCTGCAATTGAGGAAATAATTTACGAAGCTATGGCGCCGGGAAACATTGCTATGCTCATCAAGGCGGCAACGGATAATAAAAACCGCACCGTCTCCGAACTCAAAGCGGTTTTCAACAAAACGAACGTCAAAATGGTTTCGGCTGGCAGCTTCAAGCATCTCTTCAAACAAGTCGGAGTGATCTATGTGAACACGACAGATAAAGATGCTGACGAGCTTGAACTTAAAGCCATTGATGCGGGCGCACTCGACACGATTTTTCAGGGAGAGTTTTTGCAAATCTACACCGAACCGCGTGATCTTCAAAAAGTGAAAGAGGTGTTGAAACAAGAAAATATAAACATTGATAACGCGGGACTGATCTTCACTCCTCTCGACCCGATCGAGATCGATCAGAACACGAAATTCGATTACGAAAAACTTTTGGAAAAACTGGACGAACTTGATGACTTGCAGGAGATTTACGATAACTTATGAAAATTCTCGGCATTGACCCCGGAACAGCCACAACCGGCTGGGCAGTGGTTGAAGAAGTGAAAAAAAATCCGCGGTTGGTAGCTTGCGGATGCGTAAATACGAGCAAAATAAAATCCGACGCGGAGCGGCTGGTTGAAATTGGAAAAGATATCAGCTCGCTGATCAAAAAATACAAGCCTGACGAAGCGGGCATCGAAGATATTTTTTTCTTCAGCAATCAAAAAACAGCGGTCACCGTTTCGCAAGCGCGCGGAGTTGTTTTGTATGAGCTTAAAAAAAACAAAATTCCGGTTCAAAATTACACGCCGCTTCAAGTCAAACAGGCTCTCACCGGATATGGCCGGGCGGATAAAAAGCAAATCCAGTTGATGGTGAAAAATATTTTGCGCTTGAAATCGATTCCAAAACCCGATGACGCGGCGGATGCGGCAGCGATTGCGATATGCCATCTGAACTCGCGGCTGTTTATTAGGGCTAAGTCTTTGGAGCGTACCGAGATTTAGCCTTGTTTTTCATTGACAAACCACCAGAAAATAAGTAAGATTAAGCCACATATAGGGGCTTTTTTATTTGTAATAAGTAATTTCATATGAATCCCGTTAGACATTTTTTGTTTTCATGTCTCGGGGGTTCATAAGCTCCAAAATAGCTTAAATTATTAACGTCTAACAGGATGAACCAATTCGTTCAACTTGCCCTTTCAAATGGCGTACCACTGGACACACTGGTGCTAGTTTTGATTTTGCCAATCATCGTGACGCTGATTGCCTTCTTTCGCCAAGTGATCGGAATCAAGGCTTTTGGAATTTATACACCCGCCATCATCACCTTCGCGTTTCTCGCGACTAGCCAAATCAAATACGGAATCATCATCTTCATCACGGTTATCGCGATGGGAACTTTTGTCCGCTTTCTTTTGAAGCAGTTTCGGCTTCTTTATCTTCCCCGGGTCGCCATCATGATCACTATCGTCGGCTTTTCAATTCTCGGCCTTCTTATCATCGGCGGAATATATAATCGCACGGGGCTTGCCAGCGTTTCAATTTTTCCGATTCTTATAATGATCACTCTCGTTGAAAAATTTGTGGCGGTTCAGATTGAAAAAGGCGGCCGCGCGGCGATTATATTGTCAATTGAAACATTGATTATTTCTGTCATCGGCTACTATATCGCCAGCTGGCCGGCTCTCATAAAATTAGTCCTGAATTTCCCCTGGATAAGCCTTATTACGATTCCTGTGAATATTTTGCTTGGCAAATGGACAGGCCTCCGCCTTTCGGAATATTTTCGATTTCGAAATATTATCAAATCCAAATGATTTCGTTCCTGAAAAACAGACGTAAAATTCTGGGAATGAATGCCCGCAATCTGCAGTTCATTCGCCCCAACAATCTCCGCCGCGCGAAGCGTCTTGCCGACGACAAGCTTTTAAGCAAAAAATTTTTGAGAAAAGCGGAGCTTCCCGTTCCAAACCTCATCGCGAAAATAAAAAACATTGATGAGCTTGAAAATTTTGACTGGTCAGCGCTTCCCGAAAGCTGGGTTCTGAAGCCGAATCGGGGATTTGGAGGCGAAGGAATCTTGGTCGTTTACGGGAAGAAAAAAAATGCTCTTAATACCTGGATAAAAGCGGACGGGTCTCTTATAACAATTGGCGATCTCAAAACGCATATCACCAACATCATTGACGGAAGTTATTCGCTTTCCGGCGTGCCCGACATCGCTTTTTTTGAAGAACGGCTGAAGCTCCTGAAGCTTTTCAAACCCTACGCTTTCAAAGGGGCACCCGATATCAGAATTATTGTTTATAATAAGGTGCCTGTGATGGCCATGCTTCGTCTTCCGACGCGCGAATCGGATGGAAAAGCCAACCTCCAGCAGGGTGCTGTCGGAGTTGGGATTGACATGGCAACGGGGGTGACGACCACTGCCGTTTTTCGGAAAAATACAATCGTTGAATATCTTCCCGGAACAAGATTGGTGCTTTCCGGGATCAGGATTCCCTACTGGAAAGATATTCTGCGCCTCGCCGTGCGAGCACAGGAAATTTCGGATCTCGGATTCCTGGGCGCCGACGTCGCCATTGACCGCGACCGCGGCCCTGTTTTTTTGGAACTCAACGCCCGTCCAGGCCTCTCAATCCAAATTGCCAACCTTGATGGACTCCTCGGTCGCCTGCAGCGCGTTGAAGGACTTAAAATCAAAACCGCCGAAAAAGGCGTGGCCGTCGGTATGAATCTTTTCGGAGGAGAGATTGAAGAAGAAATTGAGGATATTTCGGGAAAGAAAATTATCGGCACGGTGGAAAAAGTGAAACTCATTGGAAAAAACGAGAAAGAGATCGAAGTCGAAACAAAAATAGACACGGGGGCAAGCTCTTCTTCAATAGATGTAGCACTTGCAAGACAACTTGGATTTGAGAATGTCTTAGAATATTTCAGCAAAATCGAAATTCCCACCGGATTCAAGCGGGAAGAAGGAAAAAACATTCTTGACAATTTGAGAAAAAAATATCTGGCTGGCCATGAGGATTTGGAAGATATAGATATTATTTACTCTTCCAGCGGAACAACTATCCGGCCGAAAGTACAAATAAAATTTGTTATGAATAACGAGGAAATCTTATCGAAACTGAATATCGTCGAACGCACCGGACTGAAATATCCGATGATCATCGGAAGAAAAGATTTGAGAAAATTTTTGATCGAGATTAAGTAATCCGGTAAAATTATGGAAGAAAGTAAGCTTCTTACTTCAAAGGATAATTGGTTTGGCAGACAGAGTCGAGGCGAAATTAAATCCATATTATTCGGAGATTTATTTTCTAAATATTTTAAAAAATCTAAAAATAAGTCTTGTCTTGAGATAGGATGCGTCCCGGGTAGATTTCTGGCATACATATGCAAGAATTTCGGTTATTTTCCGGAAGGAATTGATTATATTAAAGATACTCGAAAGATTACTGGAGCAACTCTCTCCCTTAACGGACTGCATAAGTTTGAAATATATGAAGGAGATTTTATAAAATGGGAAATTCCAAAGCAATACGATTTAGTATGTTCATTCGGCTTTATCGAACATTTTGAAGGAGACTTGAATAAACAAATCGTTAAAAAGCACATCAAATTACTGAAGCCGGGAGGAAAGCTGATAATGGATATACCGAATTTCAATTACTGTCAGTATTTATTTCATCTGATGTTAAACCGAGAAGTTCTAAAAACACATAATATAAAAATAATGAATTTGGCGTATTTCAAAAAAATAGCAGAAACTTATAATCTGAAAACTCTGCACTTGGACTATTATGGCGGGTTGTTTAACTACTTTGGCTTGAATAAAAACGCCAACTTTCTTCAGCGGATGGTTTATAATTTATTAAAAGTAGCTGCAAGAAAGACAAGAAAATTAACCAGGCTGAATAATAGATTTTTTTCTCCCTATATAGTTTTCATCGCAGAGAAAATATAGAAGTTATTAATCTTAATAAACAAATGAGGAAGAGCAAGAAAGTATTTATAATTTATTACGGCGATGACTGGGGGGAAAAGCTTCCATTAAAAAAATCTCCCGCAACGCGACTAGCTTTCGAGGACTGGTATGAGAGAGGACGAAAGAAAGGTATCTATTTTTATCGCGCCAGCATCGACTGGTTTGATGTTTCTCGCTTTGTTTTCAAAAAAGCTTGGACATACGAAAACAAAAAATGGATAAAAGTTTTAAGGCCGATTAGGCCGGATCTGATTTTCGACAAAATCGCCGGAAAACATGATTATGCCTTGTTTAATCTGAAGCAAAAAATCAACGAGGAGATTAAAATATTCAATCCTCCTCTTTTCCGCACTCTATTAGATAGCAAGTTGTCCCATTATATCGCCTTCAAAGAATTTATGCCTCAATCTTTTCTAGCCCATTCGAAAAAAGAACTGGCGTCGGCCGTAAGAAACATAAAATCAAACAGGGTTGTCGTAAAGCCTTTATATGGATCAGGTGGCTTCGGAATTCTAATCGAAAAAAAGAATCAGCTAAATCATAAACTTGTGAAGTACCCCGCTTTTGTCCAGGAGTTTGTATCCGCTGAAGGGGGAGTGCCGGGTTTCACGAAAAACAACAGTTTGGCGGACTTGCGTTTAGTGTTTATGAATCATAAATTGACCTACGCTCTTTCCCGAATCGCCAAAAGAGGATCCTTTTTCACAAATTTCCACCAAGGCGCAAGACCGGTTCTTGTCCCCAAAAAATTTATTCCCCGATCCGCACTACGAGTGGCAAAAAAAATTATTGACAAGCTGAAAATATTCCCCGAGGCAAATTATTCCATTGACTTTCTTTTTTCAGGTGCCGGAAAACCGATTCTAATGGAAATTAATACAACGCCCGGTTTCGACCTTTTGCATCTAGTCGCGACGGAAAAAATAAAGGAAGATAATCTGAAAGAACTCACTAAAGTTATCCCATGATATTCAGAAGAAAAAAACTAAGGGTTGCCATAGTGGCTCCAGTGTTCGGCGATACCGGGGGGCCCGAAGTTGTGGTGCAAAATTTGACGAACGCACTTCTGAAAAAAGGCGTGGATGTAACACTTTTCGCTCCAACCGACTGGAAAACCGAAGCCCGGCATATTTCAACCCTCGAAAAAAGCCTCTGGAGAATGCAAAATTTCAAGGATCTGACGCAGATAATGATCAGGAATTATATTGCCGCGGCTCATGTCAAAGTTCTCAATCATCAAAATGAATTTGATGTGATTCATTTGCATCTTCAAAGACACGCTTACGCAATAGCCGCGAATGTGAAGAAGCCTTGTCTACTTTCTTTCCATAGTGGCTTTACGAAACTCGAACTAGATATGATAAAGAGTACGGGTATCGCTACGGTGGCCTTGTCGAAAACGCAAAGAGGGAAAAACAAAACAACTGCCGTGATACATAACGGCGTTCCGGTTGATAAAATAAAACCATCCTACGACAAAGGAAAGTATTTGGTTGCAATTGGTAGACTCAACAACCAGAAAGGGATTGACAAAGCCATTCAAATCGCCAGACAATCGAACAAAAAACTTCTCATATTCGGACGAATCGGTATTTCGGAAAAAAGACAATCCTATTTCGGAAAAAAAATAGCTCCTTTTCTTGACGGGGAAAAAATAATTCTAATGAAAGAAGTGCCGAACAAAAAAATTTTTGGTTATATCAGAAAGGCTGAAGCACTTCTCTTCCCGATCAGAAAACCGGAAGTTTGTCCAATGGCAGTCGCCGAGGCTCTTGCCTGCGGAACACCTGTCATCGGCACAAATGTGGGCCCACTACCGGAAATGCTGAAAAGTAAAAAGGTTGGTTTTCTATCCAATAATATCAACAGCCTAATAAAAGCCGCAAAAAATACTGAGCAGTTCGACCGCAAAGCCTGCCGAAAATACGCCGAAAAACATTTTGACAGTTCTATCATGGCGGGAAAATATATTCAGTTGTATAAAAAAATTGTCCGCGAATATAACCGAAAACAATATTCCGCTAATTTCGTACTAAAACCCGATGAAAACTTTTGTTGATAATACCAAAAATGCCTTAAAAAAGCCAAAAAAGCGCTGGTTTCGGCGGCTTTTGAAGTTGGCTGGGTGGTGCTTTGTCGCCTTTTTGCTTTTTGCGATCGGCGTGTTCGCTTATTATTCCAAAGACCTGCCGAGCCCTTCAAAGCTAAATAAGAGGCAGGTTGTCGAATCAACCAAAATATACGACCGCACCGGCGAACACCTGCTTTATGAAATTCACGGCGAGGAAAAAAGAACGACTATTAACCTCGACCAGATGAGCGAGATTGTCCGTGCCGCTACACTAGCTGCCGAGGATCAGACTTTTTATCAGCACTACGGCATTCAGTTCAAAGCCATCGCCCGCGCAGCCGTTTATGACCTGATAGGCCGACATGTTTCACAGGGGGGCTCAACTATCACCCAGCAGCTCATCAAAAACACTGTTCTCACGCCGGAACAAACTTTCACCCGCAAGGTGAAAGAAGTGATTCTCGCGGTTGAACTTGAGCAAAAATTTTCAAAGGGCGAAATTCTCGAGATGTACCTCAATGAGATTCCCTATGGTTCAAACGCCTACGGCATTCAGGCGGCCGCGCAAACATTTTTTGGAAAAGACGCCAAAGACTTGAAACTTGCCGAGTCCGCCCTCTTGGCATCGCTGCCGAAAGCGCCAACTTATTTTTCCCCGTACGGCACGCATCAGGACGAACTAAAGTACCGACAGGAATACGTATTGGACCAAATGGCTAAGCTCGGCTATATCACCGCCGAACAAGCAAAAGAGGCTAAAGATTTTGATGTCATCGCTGAAATCCGGCCCTTTCAGGAGAATATCTCTGCGCCTCACTTCGTGATGTACGTGAAGGAGCAAATTGTGAATCAATACGGCGAAAAACAAGTCGAGGAAAGCGGGATGAAAGTTTACACGACGCTCGACTGGGAAAAGCAGCAAGCAGCCGAGGAAGCGGTGAAGAAAGGTGTTGCCGCAAACATCGCAAAATATCGCGCCACCAACGCGGCGCTGGTCGCCATCGATCCAAAAACCGGACAGATTCTTGCCATGGTCGGATCGCGCGATTATTTTGACAAGTTAATCGACGGGAACGTAAACGTGGCCATCCGAGACCGCCAGCCCGGATCATCTTTCAAGCCCTACGTTTACGCCACTGCTTTCAAAAAAGGCTACACGCCCGATACGGTCATTTTCGATACGGAAACAAACTTCGGAACCAAGGACCAGCCCTATGCCCCGCAAAACTATTCCGGAAAATTCACCGGTCCGGTAAAGATGAAAGAGGCGCTGGCCAGGTCGCTTAACATTCCAGCGGTAAAAACTCTTTATCTCGCCGGAGTTTCCAATGCTATAAATACCGCCCAATCAATGGGAATTACAACTCTCCAGAATCCGAGCCGCTACGGCCTGGCGCTCGTTCTTGGAGGCGGAGAGGTGAAATTAGTTGATCACGTGAACGCATTTGGGACTTTCGCCACTGGCGGCGTGATGCATGAAAAAACAGCCATTCTCAAAATCACGGACGGGCAGGGAAAAATCTTGGGTGAATACAAAAACAGCCCGGGCCAGAAAGCTCTCGACACGGATATTTGCGCTCAAATTGATGCGATCCTCTCCGACAACCAACTGCGTTCCCCAGTTTTCGGGTCAAATTCTCCTTTGCGCTTTGATGACCGACCCGTAGCCGCAAAAACCGGAACAACAAATGAATGGCGCGACGCCTGGACTGTTGGGTATACTCCCTCGCTTGTCGCTGGCGTTTGGGCAGGAAACAACAACAATTCGCCTATGGCCCAGGGAGCTGACGGAATTTATACAGCCGCCCCCATATGGCGGAATTTTATGGATCGCGCACTCACCAATACCGCTATTGAAAAATTTCCGGAAGCCAAAACTGAAAAAACCGGGAAGCCCGTTCTCGACGGCGCAGTAAACGGTGAACAAAAAGATACTCTGGTTTGCAAGGTTAAGAAAGACAAATACTGCATTCCGTCGGGCGATCATTGTCCGGACGGGACTGATGAAAAGAAGAGGGAGCTCTTTAGCGCCCATGATATTCTCTATTGGGTGGACAAGGACGACCCGCGCGGAGTCATCCCTAAAAATCCGCAAAAGGATCCCCAGTTCAGCGCCTGGGAAAAAGGCGTTCAGAAGTGGGGCGAGAAAAAAGATCTCAAGGCTTCTGATGATATCGAGCCGTGCAGTTAGCAATTGTCACAGAATCACTTTCTCGGCTATTTTTTTCCCCGCAATTTTATTCACTTCTCCCAATATCTTCTTTCTTCGCAAGAACAGCTCGCTGGAAATTACCGGATGGGCTGTTTTTATGTAAAAAATTTTGTTTTTTATTTTTACCTCGCGGATATCTGCATCCTCGAGATTCCGGATTTCTGTCTTCGCCGCTTCCAAAAAAACCCGGGCGATTGTTTTTTCGTCAAGCTCTTTTTTTTTCATGCCTCTCACGGGAAAAGTTTTGAGAATATCCTGGATTTTTTTCATTTATTCTTGTCAGGGCTTCAAAAATTCATCAAAATCTTTTTAGGCAGGTATTATATTTGTTGACCTGGGAATTATAGGACTCTATCAGACCTTTGGTTTTTGCAACCAGCGCATTATATTCACCGACAAGCGTATTATAGCTGTCCACCATCCTACCATAATCCGGATCACGCGGGCTGGTGCTTTTTATCGCGCTTAGCTCGTCCTTAAGTTCTCCGGAAAGCTGGCTGATTTCCGCGGTATTCGCGTCAATCCGACGCTTGAGGCCCGCATCGGCTTCGGGACAGACCGAGAGCGGCGTTCCAAACTCCTGAACGGCTATCCATGTGGAATTTCCCTCGAAATTTCCACGTACCACAGCAACGCCGATTTCCTGGAATTGTTCCCTCAAAATATTTTCCCGATGGCCGGGGCTTTTCATCCAGGCAGCAACCAGCTCCTGGTCATCGGCAAAATTGCCAAGCGCCAAATTTTCCCCGATAGTAATGTATTGATAACCGGACGCACTTACAAAATAGTCCGGGCCGTCCCCGGATGGCGAGACATGCGCAAAATACTGTTTCTCGAAAATATCCAGCGCTTTTTCTTCAGCCGCGTGATCAAGTTTTGAACTTTCTACGAAAATTTTTTTTCCATTCTTTTTTCTTTCCTCATTAGTGAGCCCGATCACGCCCTTTTGCGTCAAAAAGGAGCGCGCCGATTCTTTTTCCGCCCTAAGGGGCGGCGGGGCTGATATTTCTTTTTGCGCTGTTTCAGCTAGCGACGAGAGTGGATTGAAATTCAGATCCTGAATCCTTTCCCTGGATAAAAGATAAAGATTTTCAAGATAGGGATGATAATAAAAAACCCCAGCAGCCAGCAGGATAAGGAGTCCGTAAATAAATATTCTCTTCCGGCCCATGAAATTAAAAAATAATTCAAAAGAAATTTTATTGCTTTCTTTTGAAGGATGTCTATATGGCCTTGTTTTTTATTCCGTTACTTTATACACTATTGCGCCTTCTTTGGTCGGACTGTCGACCTTAACAGCCACTTCCTCGCCAGCCTTCGCCGCTTTCACTGGTTTGTGGTCGATCTGCATAGAAGCAACCTTCATCGCAAAATCATCCTCACCCTTTGCAACCTTGATCATATCCCCCTCCGCAAGCTTTCCCGAGAGGCGCACAACAGCAACCATAGCCTTGTCGTAATAGTGAATCACTTTTCCTGTTTCTTTTTCCGGCATTGCATTTTGATTAATAATTAAAATATGTTTAACTTTTTATGGGCATAATAATATGGAAATAGTCTTCTTTGGGCTTCCCTTCGACGGATTCTCGGAAGATCACTGGGCCGAAAGAATCATTGACTCCGATATATATTTCGTCGGTGGTCAGCGAGTTGAGTCCGTCGAGAAGAAAGCGGTTGTTGAAGGCAATTTCCATATCACTCTTGGCGCCCAATTGACAATCGACACCCCAGGATCCCTCCCCCGCTTCCACTGATTCAGCAAAAACCACTATCCTGTTTTTGCCGCCTTCGATTTTAAACCGCACTTCCCGGCTTTTCGAATCAGAAAAGATTCCCGCCAGCCGTACTGCTTTTAAAAGGTCGTTTTTTTTGAGAAAAATATCCACGGAAAAGGATTTGGGGACAACCTGTTTATATTCCGGGTATTTACCATCAATCAGGCGCGAAACAAAGCGCGTATCAGTTGTCTCAAAAAAGATTTGGTTTTCAGCGAGATAAATTTCAATACTTGTATCATCCGGCCCAATAGAGCGGATTACTTCTGCCAGTGTGCGGGCTGGGATAATAACTGATTTATTTTTGGCAAGATATTTTCTAAAATCCTCCATGTTTTTATTTTTATTTATTTTAATAACCGCCTCTGCCAAGCGAAAGCTGTCCGTAGCCGCAAGCGTGATTTTATTCTCAAAAAACTCAACATACACGCCGGTGAGCTCTTGCCGAGTGTCTGAAATTGCTGCGCACGACAAAACATTTCCTCCTTTTTTTTGTATTTCCAAGGCATTTATTCCAAAAAGGGATTTTGATTGGGGTTTGGGAATAATTGGAAAATCCTTAGCATCCATTCCCTTAATCAGCGCCGAATTTCCATTATAGGCTATTTTCAATGAGTTGTTTTTTTTCTCAAGTGTTATTTTACTTCCGTCTTCAAGCTGAGAAAGAATGCCCCCAGCAATTCTTCCTGGAATTGCAATTTTTCCTTCCTCTTCTACTTTTGCCCGAATTTTTGCCACCAGGCCAATTTCCAGATTGGTTGCCGAAACTCTTAATCCCCCCTTTTCCGCTTCCAATAAAATATTAGAAAGAATAGGAAGGGTTAGGTTTTTTCCAATTATTTTTTCGGCAGCTAAAATTCCCTTTTTTAAATTTTCGGTGGTGCAGAGAGTTTTCATGTAAATATAATATAAATTATTTTAATTGTTGTTATATATTGTATTTGATATTTATGGGGATATGTTTATTTGAGACTTATTTTTGTTGGGGGAAAAAATATTAAAACCTGTAAGTAAGCTGTAATTATAATAGTGAGAAGCTTGGGGATAAAAAACTTTTTATTTATATATAATTTTTTATCCCAAAATTATCCCCCATTTTATCAAATACCCTCCGGCTGTTTATAGATAAGTTAAGCACAATTTATAAACAGGTTTAGGGGGAATATATTTTACTTTTAATCGTATTTATTTCCTGGTCAAAGGCGTCATCCTGTTCAATTTCTTTGGAAATTTTTTCAAAGGCATGCATGGCAGTGGTGTGATCGCGGCCGCCAAGCTGCTCTCCAATACCCGGATAAGATGCCTGGAGCTCCGCCCGCATCAAGTACATTGCGATTTGCCGCGGTCTCACAATATCACGGCGGCGGCAACGGTTTATTAGGTCTTGGACAGCAATGTCGTAATATTCAGCGACAGCATCAATTATCTGCTTGAAATTCACCCCTTTCTTTTTCCCGGAATGGATGATATCGCCCAAAATTTTTTTGGTATTGGCGAGGTTGGGTTCGCTGCGGTTAAGTTCGCAATAGGCAATAACCCGGTTGAGCGCTCCCTCAAGCTCGCGTATATTATGCTGAATATTAGCAGCAATGTAACCCAAAACTTCATTGTCAATTTCAACGGGCGGTTCCCTTTCGCCCAGCTTTGATTGCAAAATAGCGATTCGGGTCTCGATGTCGGGTCGAGAAACATCAGCGATCATTCCGCCCTCGAATCGGGACCGCAGGCGCTCTTCCAGCATGGCAATCGCTTTGGGGGGGCGGTCGCTGGTGAGAATAATCTGCCTGTTGGTTTGATAGAGAGTATTGAAAATATGAAAAAATTCTTCCTGGGTTTTTTCTTTTCCGCCAATAAACTGAATGTCGTCAATAAGGAGAAGATTTACGTCGATGTAGGCGCGTTTAAAGTCCCGGGCTTGCTGATTTTTTACCATGTCCACGTATTGATTGGTAAAATATTCAGCTGTCGCATAAATTGTTTTTAGGTCGGGGTTTCTAGCTACCATGGCATTTCCGACTGCCTGGAGCAGGTGTGTTTTGCCGAGGCCTACGCCGCCATAAATAAAGAGGGGGTTGTAGGTATGGCCAGGATTTTTAGCGACAGCCTCGCACGCGGCCCGAGCCAGTTCATTATTCGCGCCGACGACAAAGTTTTCAAAAACATAGCGTGGGTTGAGATTGGCGCGCAGACTCAGATTTTCATGATTCAAAAATTTCGGCTGCGGTTTTTCAAAACTCTCCGTGGAGGAAATGGGGGCAGCTTCTTTTTTGGGCTGGGAATTAGAATTGGTCATGACGGTGCAGGATATATCCCGTATATCCTTAGTGAAGTTGCGAAGAGCCTGAATGATATAGCGGTTGTATTTATTTTCCAGCCATTCTTTGGCGAAGCCGTTGGGAACGCGAATGTCAGCATGACCGTTTTCTATGGAAAGAATAGAGGTATTTTTGAACCAGGTGACGAAATTAGCCGGCGAGACCACTAATTCCACCTCTCCTAAAACCGCCTGCCATATTTCGTCGTTTGTCATTTTATCCATACGTGAAATTATTATAACACGGAGCAAGAATCGCCGATTTGAGCCCTGTTGATATCTCTGTTGATAACCTGTTGAAAGAATAGAAAATTTTTCAGGGAGGCGCAAGTGCGACGGTAAATTGACCATTTATTGTGTTGCTGATACAATCAAGGGAGTTAATTATCAGAATATATGCCAAAAAGAACCTATCAGCCCAAAAAGAAAAAGAGAATCAGGCGGCATGGATTCAAAAAAAGGATGCGAACGAAAGGTGGACAGAATATATTGAAGCAGCGACGGAGAAAGGGGCGTAAAAAGCTGACTGTTTAGTTTTTTGATATGCTCCCTGCCAATAATCGTCTCAAGAATAAAAAGGTTTTCAATGACATTTTTCGATATGGGAAGACTTTTTCAAACGATGTTTTTATGATGAAGATGACGACAGCCAGGTCTGGTGATGCGACTCAATTTGGTTTTGGGGTTGGCCTCAAATTTTCCAAAAAGGCGACCCGGAGGAATAAGGTGAAACGCTGGATGCGAGAAGCCGTCCGGAAAAAAATCGAAAAAATAACTCCCGGGCACAGAGTGATTTTTTTGGCAAATCCAAAATATCCGGAAGAAAAGCTGAATCTTGAGATTATCCAAAAAAATATTGATAGTTTGTTCAAAAAAGCCAAAATAATTCAAGAAGAATGATCCAAATATTTCACCTAGTTATATATCAGCCCGTCTACAACACTCTTATTTTTCTTTATAACATTATTCCGGGGCACGATCTTGGGCTGGCTATTATCTTTCTTACTATTATTATCCGTTTCGCTCTCTATCCCCTTTCTCAAAAACAGATTGAATCACAGAAAAAAATGCAGGAAATCCAGCCGGAAATCAAAAGGGTCCAGGAGAAGTATAAAAAGGATAAAGAAAGGCAGGGCCGGGAGCTGATGAATCTCTATAAGGAAAAAAAAGTGAATCCGGCTTCGGGTTGTTTGCCTCTGGTGGTCCAAATCATTTTTATTATTGCTCTCTACCGGGCGCTGGTGGCAGGAATAAATTTTTCCGAATGCAAAGATCTTTACTCTTTCGTTACCTGCCCTGAAAAAATCGGGACGGGGTTTTTGGGAATTTTGGATTTAGCCAAGCCAAATATTGTTTTAGCGGCTTTGGCGGCGGCGGCTCAGTTTTTTCAGACAAAAATGATGATGGGGACGTTGCCCCAAGCTGCGGCCAGCGGGAAAAATGATTTTGCCCAGGCAATGAACAAGCAAATGCTCTATCTCGGCCCGCTGCTGACGCTTTTCATCGGTGCTAAATTTCCGGCCGGCTTGCCTCTCTATTGGCTGGTAATGACTCTTTTTATGATCGGTCAGCAATATCTTGTCACGAGAGAAAGGGCTACATCTGAAGCTAATTGATAATTTACGATACCACAATGAGTAACGAAAAAAATACCGAACTGTTAGAAAATACAATCAAGGAGTTGCTCCAGAAAATGACCTTCGATGATTTTAAGGTAGTAGTTTTGAAAGAAAAAAGTGCGGATGAGGAAAACCTCATTGCGAATATCGAGACTCCTGATTCGAACCTGCTGATTGGACAATATGGCGTGACCCTAAGGGCTCTCCAGCACATTGCGCGGGTCATCCTGCGCCGAAAAACAGAAGAAAAATTCAAATTCTTGCTGGACGTAAACAGCTATCTTCGTCAGAAAACCGGCTCGCTAACGGAAATAGCCCAAAACGCGGCTCGCCAGGCGATCAGCGAGAAAAAGCCAGTGATTCTGCGGCCCATGAGCGCTTACGAACGGAGAATTATCCACCTGGAGCTGTCTGGCAACGAAAATGTCAAGACAGAAAGCATTGGCGACGGAGAGGATAGAAAAATTGTTGTCAGGCCCGTGGGAGAGCTGGAAAAACTAGAGGAAGGAATATAAAAAGAATTAGCTTTTGACCCGCCCGCTTCGAGTCGCGAAGCGAGTCGGGCGGGCTTTTAAGATTTGAGTTTTGGTGCTGCCTCTATGTCTACCCCTCGCAAAATTGCCTATAACGTGATTTTTTCTGCTACAGCCAAGATCATCAGCACGGTACTTGCTCTTGTGGGCATCGGGTTTGTCACCCGCTATTTAGGCAAGAACGGATTTGGTGATTATTCAATCGTCCTCGCCTTTTTCTTTTTCTTTGGCGCTCTGGCGGATCTTGGTCTCTATGCCGTGTCAACCCGGGAAATATCCCGACCCGGGAGCGATGAAGAGGAAATTTTGGGAAATGTTTTTTCTATCCGGATTGCAGCTTCACTGCTGATTGTGGCCGGATCTTTTTTGCTGGCGTTCTTTTTACCCTATTCTCCGACAGTAAAAATCGGGATTATTATCGCGGCTTTTTCCTACGTATTTTCTTCCGGTTATTCAGTGCTCATCGGCCTTTTTCAAAAAAGACTTGCGATGGATAAGGTGGCCATTGGAGAGCTGGTGGGAAAAATATTTCAAGTGGCAACCATCGCTTTGGCTGTGAAGCTGAATCTTGGCTTTTTGGCAATTGTCTCTACATTGCTCCTTAATATGATAATAAGTTTTCTGGTTGTGTTTCTTTGGTCGCGGCGATACCTCAAGTTTCGGCCAGCCTTTCAGTTTTCGGTCTGGAAAAAATTTCTCAAGGAATCTTATCCAGTGGGAATCTCGGCTGTGATCGTCTTCGCCTATTTTAAGCTAGACACTATTCTCCTCTCAGTGCTCAAAACAAGCGCCGATGTCGGGATTTATAACGCTGCCTACAAAGTTTTGGAAAACATCTCCTTTTTTCCAGCCATGCTTGTCGGCTTAGTAATGCCGATTATGTCGCGCTATATTTTTCATGAACGTGAGAAGTTTGAGCTGGTGGCTGACAAAACCTTCAAGGTTTTTCTGGTGATCACAATTCCCCTTTTCATTGGAACATTGTTTCTGGCGCCTGGCATAATCCGGTTGATTGGCGGAGAAGGTTTCGTGGAGTCCGTGAGAGTGTTGCAGCTTTTGGCAGCAGCGATGATTTTTGTTTTCTTCGGAAATTTTTTCACCAATGTGATTATCGCAGGGAGCCTTCAGCGAAAGCTGATGGGCATTCTGCTTTTTTGCGCTATTTTCAACATCACTTTGAATTTGATATTGATTCCCCGCTTCTCCTACCTGGGGGCGGCGGTCACTTCCAGCCTTACTGAATTCCTGGTGGTCCTTCTCTCCGGTTTTATCGCCTGGAAAAACCTCAAATATTTTCCTTCGTTTGACAAAATATTTCCTATTCTGGTTTCGGGCGCGGGAATGGCTTTTGTCTTCTACTATTTCCATTTTTTGCACTTTTTCCCCCTGGCGGCGGCGGGCACATCCGCCTATTTTTTCCTCCTCTGGCTTTTTAGGGCCATAAGCCTTGATGAAATAAGAAGCCTGATCAGCAAAAAGGGCGGAGAACCTGTTGAATTTGAGCCCGTTGCGTAAATTCTATGAAGCTTTCAATCCAAATTGTGAATTACCGGAGCCGGGCATATCTTCAAGATTGCCTTTTTTCAATTCGGAAACATTTGCCATTGGGGATGGAGTCAGAAGTTCTGGTTATCAATAACGACAAAGAACCGCTGGAAGAATGGCGGGAGGATCCCTGTCAGGAATTCTCTTTTTCAAAGATCGAACTAAACGAAAATGTCGGCTTTGGCAGGGCGCATAATATTGGTTCGGAAAAAGCACGAGGAGAATTTATATTATTCCTTAACCCAGACACAAAAATATTGCCACAAGCGATCAGTAAAATGATGGATATTTTTCAGCGGCATGAAAAAGTGGGCATCGTCGGGCCGGTGCTTGTTGACTCGGCGAACAGGATGCAGGCCGATTCTTTCGGTGATGAAAGAACCCCCTTTTCCATAATAGGCGGAAAAGTAGCAGCTCAAAGAAGGCAGCCGGCTCTTCAGGAGGAGATTTTTTTTGAGGCGGGTTGGGTGAGCGGAGGAGCATTGCTGGCGAGAAGAGATATTTTTGAGAAGGCGGGGAAATTCGATGAAAATTATTTTATGTATTTTGAGGACGTTGACTTGTGTCTTCGGGTAAAAAAACTTGGATACAAAATCATTGTCAGCCCTTTAGCCCATGTTTTTCACGAGAGCGGCAAAAGCTTTGTCAGCGAGCGGGAAAAGAAAAGACACTATTACGCATCTCAAGATTATTATCTTCGGAAACATTTCGGAGCGTTTTGGTCCGGGCTTGTGAAGTTGCTGCGGTTTCCGTATTATGTGAAAAATGTGTGGCTGAAATAATTTATAAAGAATGGTTAAAAAATTTTTAGTTGTTCTGATAATTCTTCTCCCTCTCCAGTTCGCCCTGAATATCGGGGAAAATTTTGATTTAGTGACAACGAGGGTTCTGATCCCAATTCTCTTTTTGCTGTGGCTCATGAAAAGCTTCGCGAGAAAAAAGGTCTGGTTGCCAAGAAGAGCAGAGGTATGGCTGGTGGCAAGTTTTCTTTTTTTGTCTTGGCTTTCTCTCTTTCTCGGTAGAGATGCGGAAGCGGGATGGCGCAAGCTGCTTTATTTCTTCTCAATCTTTCCTGTCTTTTTCGTTACGGCTGACATAGCGCGGGAAGAAAAATGGCAAAAGCGAGCTGCTGCAGCGGTAATTGCCAGCGGTACGATTGCGGCCGCCATAGCGCTTGTTCAATTTTCACTCCCTTTCGTTATCGGACTTGGAAAATCTGTAAAGATTTGGGAGGGCTTGGTCCCATATGCGCTGGGGCATTCTTTCGGGAGGCTGGTGGCCGCCAATTCAAGCTGGCTGGTGAATATCGGAGGCGAGACGAGAATGCGCGCTTTCGGATTTTTTCCGGATCCGCACAATTTTTCTTTTTTTGTGAATTTGTGTTTTTTTGCGGGGCTCGGATATTTTTTTTGGCAAAAGAAAATCATGCCAAGGATATGGGTTGGCGTCGGGCTCGCGTTTATGCTCATTGCGGTTGTCTTTTCGTATTCAAGGGGGGCGTATCTCGGATTATTGGCCGGAATTATTTTTTTTGCAGTAATTTTTCTCAAAAGGTCAGGCCTGCTTGGGAAAGTATTTGTGGTCGTCGGAATAGCCGCAATCCTAGTCACAATTTTCAATTCGAATATTATTTCACAGCGAATGGTCTCATCTTTTGACCCGAAAGAAGGATCGAATGCCGAAAGATATAAAAACTGGGTTCAAGCAGTGGAGCTCGCGCGCGATTATCCGTTGGGAGGCGTGGGGCTTGGAAATTATGCCCGTGCCATTGATCCGGCATCACAAGACAGGTCGTCTGTTTACGCGCATAATTTATTTTTGGATATCGCGGCGGAGACCGGGATAATAAATGCGGCGGTATTTTTTTTGCTGATTGCAGTCTCTGTTTGGCGAAACGTGAGAAGCAAACATATGCTAAATTTGGGGTTGGCAGCAGGGCTGATTGGTTTTTTGGCTCACTCTATATTTGACACAGCGCTTTATTCTCCGCAGGTTTTGACGATGTTGCTGGTAATTATTGCGCTGGGGCTTAGTGACAATGCAAAATTCAAAATTCAAAGTTCAAAATGACAATGCAAAATTCAAAATTAAATACGATTCAAAGTTATTCGATTCTGATAATCCTGTTTCTTCTGCCGGCTTATTTGATTAAATTAAGATTCGACTGGGTGTCTTTTAACATACTTGAATTATTGATTACATTTCTTTTCCTGGTCTGGCTTTTCGAAAAAGATACGAAATACGAAATACGAAATACGAAATACACGTTGCCCATTCTCTTGATTTTTATCGGCCTCGCCTTATCCACCCTCGCGAACAAAAACTACTACTCCGGCCTTGGTGCCATCAAGGGCTGGTTTTTGTTTCCGATAATTTTCGCGATAATTTTTTATGATCAACTGAAGAAAGACGACGGCTTATTGAAAAAATCATTGGCGGCACTGTTTTTCTCCGGCTTCGCAATTTCTTTATTTGGCGTAATTTATAAATTTCTGGGAATCTTGACATTCGACGGACGACTTAAAATATTTTGGGATTCACCGAACCAGTTGGCGATGTTTCTGGCCGTGCCGCTTTTGATCGGGGTAATACTCAATATCCCAAGGCTAAGTCTTGGGATGGGGATAGGACTAATGTCGATCGCAATAAATTTATACTTAACAAAATCTTTTGGTGCCTGGCTTGCGATTGCCGTTTCCCTCTCCATTTATTTTTGGCTTAAATATAGCAAAATATGGCAGAAAAAATACATTGCAGTATTTTTAATAATTTTTCTGATTTTTATCGGTTGGGCAGGCTTCGATAAATTTGAAAATATAAAAAATCTCGGTGATCGCTCGTCACTTGCGTCACGTACAATAATCTGGGAATCGGCCGTGCTGATGATCCAAAATAATCCCCTCTTTGGAATCGGGCCGGGAAATTTTCAGAACAAATATCTTGAATACCAAAAATATTTCCCGCCTTATCTGGAATGGTCGGTTCCCCAGCCGCACAATTTATTTATGACCTTTTGGCTTGAGTCGGGATTGGTTGGTCTCATTGGGTTCATTTGGATTTTATTTCTATTTTTCCGCGACAACAAAAGAGCGACTCGGACGAGTCGCAATCCTGGGGTTTTGTTTCTGGCAATAATTATCTATGTTCTTGTCCACGGGCTAATTGATACCACCTACTGGCGAAATGATCTAGCCGTGGTGTTTTGGATGGTTGTCGCAGCAAATATTTTTCTCTCTTCCGCAACAGATGAAGGCGGGAAAATAAATTAGAATCCAAGCCTACACAATTTCCCGTCCGCCTTGTTCAAAAAAAACAAGGTTTTTTCGTCGGAAGAAAGGAAGGGATTGAGTGCGTCGTATGATCCGCCGATTTTGTCCGCTTCGATGAGCCGATCTTTTTTTCCAGTGGCGGTTTCGATTTTCCAGAAGGTATCGGCGGTTTGGGTTTTCCCTTCCTGCCAGTTATTGGGAAGAATTGCTTCGGGAGAAATATTTCCCGGCATCGCGCAATAAAGGAATTTTGAGTCGGCCGACCAGGTACATTTTTTGGCAAATGTCGGAAAACTCAATGAATGAAATTGACCTCCGTCCGCATTCATCAGCGCCAGGTCTGTTTTTTTTCCGCCTTTCTGGTCGGTATAACTCACAGCAGCGTATTTTCCATCCGGCGACCAAAGAAGATCGGCGCCAAAACGACCGGCGAGAATTTCTTTCTTATTTTCACCGCTAAAGGAGATGAGATTAACGGCGGATGAAGAAAAAGCATCTGGCGCAGGCCAGTAGGAAATATCACCAGATCCGGGAACAGGCGAAATTGCTATGCCAAAATAGTTCACGTCGGCGATTTTTCTCCAATTTATTCCGTTGGGTTCGGCAATATTCAAAGTATCCTTTTTGGTTTTTGGGTCGTTGTATGTGTATACGATTTTGTCTCCCAGTCCGTTCCAAATAATGAAGCCGATGCTGTCCGAAAGAGGCGCAACATTTTTTTGCGTGAGATCAAACAGCAAAAATTTCGACTTTCCAGGAATGTCTTCGCGCCGGATAATCACTTTGTTTTTTTGTTTATTCCAAATTATTTTTTTGATATTCCAAAATTCTTCAGTGGAGATTACCTTTTCCAATTTTCCGTCGAAATCCACTTCATTTAGCTGGCCATTTTCGCCAGCGAAATAATAGATGAAGTTTTGATTGGGCGCGAGGACGGCGCCAAAGACTGGGCCGTCGGAAATTGCCGTGATCACGTCGTTTGATTTTTTTGTCGCGGTTTGCTCTTTTGGTATTGCCGCAGGATTCGTTTTTCCTTCGGCAGCTGTTTCGGCGGCTGGATTGTTTTCAGACGGCGCTGATTTTTTGAAAGCAAAATTATAAACAAAAATCACTCCGACAAGGAGGACGAGAGCAAGCGTAGAAATGGCGAAGATTTTTTTAGTCATTAAATCACATTATTATCCCTGGAACTGCGCCGGACCCTGTCTGTTGAGTATACCAGTTGGCATAACCCATTACAGTGGGAACATGATTTTTAGTTTCAGTGGGGAGGTTTTCCCAGGTACCTGAATTTGCGAAGCGTGTAGGGCCGCAATTATACGCAGCCACAGCGGCATCCCAACTACCGGTCTGATCATACATTTGTTTCAAATAGGTCAAACCTCCTCGAATACTTTGTTCCGGATTATATGGTTCAGTAACACCGACTAAATTGGCTGTACCAGGCATAAGTTGCATTAATCCCATTGCGCCCTTTGGGCTAGTCGCTAGGGGATTGCCACTGCTTTCAGCGGCAACCAGCCCAAAGGCAACGCTCAAAGGGACACCCTTTTCCTCGGCGTATTTTTTTATGGTATCAATATAAGCCATTGCTGCTGTAGCTCTGTCTCCGTTTGGTCTTATGGCTGTATAATTTCCCACAGCTCCAGTCACCGGTGTTCCTCCGGTGATCCCTCCGCCTGATATCTGTGTGATGGCCCGCATGTTCACCAAATCCGGATTTATTTTGTTAAGGATGATATAGGCGCAGAGGCCGAGAATCAGCCCAAGAAGCGCTGAACTGACGGTTTCTTTGGCCGAGTCAACTTTCCCAATGTTGCCGGCGGCCATCAGATACTGGTAGGCGCCAATGATAAGCATAAAGAGAGCCAGGATGCCGATGACAGCAAAACCGAAATTGATAATATCTTGAAGATAAGGTATAAATTCAGTTCTTTGAGGAGCGCCCGGAATTTTCTCCTGATTTTTGTATTGGGCAAAGATCGGATGAAGGGTTGAAAAAAATATCAGCAGTATCGCAGCGAAAAAAAATATTTTTTTGACTATTTTTTTATTCTTCTTCATTTAATAAGCTCATTTTCTGGGTTAGGCCGTAAAATACCACGCTGGCAAAAAACATCACAACAAGGGTGAGCGCAAGGCGCAGGAGATACATGAAATAATGCGGCAAGTGGGTGCTGATAGCCGCCAAAATCTGCCCGGGAGTTTCAGCTTTTCCGGTGATGCCAGCGCTTGAGGAGCTTACTGATTCGATCGAGACGGATGTTTCTCCGGATAAAGTTTCAGGCGCGACTCCCCAGGCGGTGTACGAGATGCCTCTCTCATCTTCGCTCCAGTATTTTTTCACTTGGGCGGAAAGAGTTTGAAAAACGCCTTCAACATCGCCAGTCGGCAGTTGGATAGTCCGGTCGCTGTTTTCAAGCTCGACCAGCCCCAGATAGGGGTTGTTTTCATAAAAATCCGGGCTGAAGATGCTTGTTCCGTTGACACCCCAATCGATTGTTGAATTGGAATCTTCGCCAAGAAGATAATAGGGCACAAAGTCAAGATTGTAGGACGCCTTGCTTCCCGTGAGAGCTTCAAAGGCATCAGAGCTTTCTATGTTCTGATAAGTGGTTTTCCGATATGGGTCTTCAGCGGTGTAGACTTTTGGCCAGCTCACACTTGTGTCCGCTGACTTGATGAAAACAGCTGGGCGGACAACAGTCACGAGGCGGGAGCCGGTTGCGGGTTGCAACTCGTCTTTGAAAGTGGCGATCACGGAAATTTCTTCAAATTCCTGCTCCTCTTTCGTTATCGGGAAAAAGATAGTCGTGTTGTTCCAGCCATTGAAAAGCTGGGAAGCGCTGGCAGGCGGATAGAAGGGGTTGCCGTTTACTTTCCAGGCGAACTGGCTGTCGGATGATTTATAGTGACTGCCGGAAACTTTGGCTGCAAGCATCTGGCCCTTGACTGCGGGACAAAGAGCCGCGTACAGGCCCTCATTGCATACTTCATTCCCAACGGCGGCCTTGCCGTTTTCAATGTCGACTTTATAAAGAGATATTTTTATGCCCTTTTTATTCACGGGAACAATCACGCTTGCTCTGCCTCTGCCGGCTTTGAGGTCCGCGGCCTTGCTTATCGTAAGGGTGATTTTGAAATAAGTGATATCGCCGCTTCCGGACAAGGCATCTTTTTTGGGCGAAAAATCGAATTGGGCGATGCCCATGCCGGCTGAAGGTGAGGCAAGGTTGAAGTTTTCGGGCAGGTCCGTTATTTCGTCCCAATCATTTTCTTGCGGATCGCCTTTCTGAATCTGCCAGGTATAATACAAATCGCTGGGGGTATAGTCGGTATTATCAAGTGATGAAACGACAGAAATCTGATCGGCATTCGTGATTGTCCCGTCGCTTAAAAAATTGTCGCTGTTTTCGTCGCTTGGGTCTGCCAGGGGATTATCAGGGGAATACGTGAGAGAAACTTTGAGTTTGTCGTCCCCCTGTTCGTTCGGTGATCTGGTAGCCAGAAACCCATAGCCGTGATCATCGGAATCCTCACATCCGTCTCCGTCCATAAGACCCGTTTTGGTCGAGTCGCAGACGTCAGGATAACCCCACATAATTTTGAAATAGGCACTGCTTTCATCAACCGGGATCATCGAGGTTCCCTCCACAACGACCCCCACCCGGTCTCCGGCACGGTAATTCCAGGTGAAATCCTGTTGGTTGAGACCGATAACATCCCCTTCGTCAATTGTCCCGTCTCCATCCGTATCAGGGTCAAACGGATCGGTTTTCCAATATTCTTCTTCACCGGTTGGGAATTTTCCTGAACCGCTTGTGTAGTGAATGCCGTCTTGGGTCGCGTCTTTCCACTTATGCGTGCAATCAGTGACGATGTCTGTTCCGGAATCATCAGAACCAAAAGTGTTTGTAGCCCCATCGTAGCCTCGGAAACCTTGAGCGCCGAGATTTACTCCGAAGTTATGCTTGTAGCAACGCGAAACCTGACTCACAGGTTCATCGCCGGTCGGGTTGATGTGCAAATCATCCCAATCGTCTACGCATGCCTGATAGGCAGTGTTCAGGCAGCTTGTGATCAAATTTGAATTATATGTTTGCAGGTCTGCATAGTCGTAGCAACTTTCGTAGGTGCTATTGTATGAAGTGGGGCAGTAACTGACATTAGGATCATAGGCTGGAACACCCCCAGGATATGCGATTGAATAACAGCACGTATTGTCTGGGTCGTTTACAGATCCTGCAGGGCTGCCTGTAGGAGAGATGGTGGCCGTAAAAGAGAGAGATGACTGGCAAGATTGGCAATAATCACCGGTCTGGTTTAGCTGCAGGTTATAATACTGATTGAAACTGCTTTTCGCGGTGTAGACATTGCAGGCCGAAAAGCTGTGACTGCCCCCGGTGTCGCAATATTCATTGCCATTATCATAGGGTTCAATATTGTCGTTTCCC
>Ga0154694_135_pt2 | contig 25471 bp, 23 predicted proteins | sample Rifle2008BG13ft_FD_105712 | JGI IMG/M metagenome (GOLD analysis project Ga0154694, IMG submission 105712) | Candidatus Moranbacteria bacterium RBG_13_45_13
ATTTTGATGTATTCCGTGATGATGAATTCCTCGCGAGCCAGTCCCACTCCGTCGTTGGGGATAAAAGAGAGATCAAAGGCTTGATCCGGGTTTCCCACATTCATCATAATCTTCGTTTTGGACTTCTTAATGCTCTTCAGATTCGTTTTTTTCACTTCAAATTTCAAGAGCCCCTCAAAGACATGTCCTTCCTCGCCTTCCGCGCAGCTTACCGTCACCGCTTTTTTGTCTTTTATCGCCCGGGTGGCGTTTACCGTTCCCACGATGCACGGAATTCCAAGTTCCCGCGAAACGATCGCCGCGTGCGAAGTCCGGCCACCGGAATTCGTAACGATCGCCGCCGCTATTTTCATAATCGGTTCCCAGTCCGGATCGGTCATTTCGGTGACCAGAACTTCGCCTTTTTTGAAATCGGCTATCTGGGCAACATCCTTAATGGCGTTCGCTTTCCCCTGTCCGATTTTTTTTCCAACTGCCGCGCCCGAGCACAAAATTTTCCCTTTTGATTTCAAAACATATTCCTCGAGAACATTTTTGCTCTTTTGCGACTGCACCGTTTCCGGCCGCGCCTGAACGATGTATAAATTTGAGTCCCGGCCGTCTTTCGCCCACTCGATATCCATCGCTTTTTTGTAATGCTCTTCAATAAGCATGCCCCATCGGGAAAGTTTCAGTGCTTCCTCATCCGTCAGACAAAATCTGTGCCGGTCTTCAGGAGAAACAGCCACGTTCTGCGTTGAGGCGCTCCCGCCGACAGAATAGACAAGTTTTGTTTCCTTGCTTCCCAGCCTTTTTCCGACAATTGATCTGAATCCTTTGGCAAGAGTGGGTTTATGGATGATAAATTCATCCGGATTGACTTTCCCCTTGACGATATTTTCCCCCAAGCCCCAAGAGCCGTTGATGACAACCGCGTCTGAAAAACCTGATTCAGTGTCAATCGTAAAAAGCACACCACTTGAAGCTTCATCCGAGCGTACCATCTTTTGTACGCCCACCGAAAGAGCGATTTTGAGGTGATCAAAGCCCTTATCCACGCGATAGGAAATCGCCCGGTCGGTGAAAAGGGAAGCGAAACATTTTTTGATAGCTTCGAGAAGTTGGTATTCACCGGTGATGTTGAGATATGATTCCTGTTGGCCGGCAAAAGAAGCGTCGGCGAGGTCTTCGGCCGTCGCGCTTGACCTTACGGCGACATCCACTCCGCCCGCGAAATGATTGGTGTGGTCTTTTTTGTCCCAGAAAATATGGAAGCTTTTTTTCGGGTCGTAAATCTTCGAAAGTTTTGCGTAGGCCTCGATGATAATGTTTCGAAGGTCAACTGGAAACTCGGCGCCAAGAATGACCTGTCGAACACGGTATCCGCGCTCGGCAAGATTTCGCATATTCCCCGTGTCAAGACCTTTCAAAATTCTTTTTATGTCGTCGTCAATTGCGTTTTGTTTTATGAAATAGCGGAAGGCTTCAGCCGTCACCGAAAAACCGTCGGGAACTTTGATTCCTTTCTTTTTAAGATTCCGGTACATCTCTCCGAGCGACGCGTTTTTCCCGCCGACGAGAGGAACGTCCTTGATACCGGTTTCGCGAAACCAGAGAATATATTTATTTTTCATGTTTGTTTCATACAAAATTACTTTTTACACACACTTTTATTCGTACATCTGTATAAATCCGTAGAAATTATCAAATTTCCTCCACCTTCACAAGGCTCATATGTTCTTTTTTCACGTGCGGGCGACCGGCAACAATAACGACTCTGTCCCCTTTCTTTAATAATTTGTTTTTTTTGACGGTTTCAAGCGATTTGTCAATAAGCTCGTCAAGGTCCCGACAGTCGGGAAGGATAAAACTTTCCGCTCCCCAGACCAGTGAAAGTTGGTTTTGGGTTTTTTCATTATTAGTCATCACGAAAAAATTTTGCTCTGGCCGATGGCGCGCGATCATCCGGGCCGTGAATCCGCTCACTGACGCGACAACAATTGCCTTTGCCCCGCTATCTTTCAAAAGTTCGTGAGACGATTGAGCCACTGCTGCCGAGATTGAAGCCGTTTGGTCGCCCAAAAATCCGTGTTCCAGGTCATCGAAGGGAGATTCCTCCGTCTTTTCAATGATTTCGCGCATCGTCCTCACTGCCTCGACTGGATACTTTCCCGAGGCCGTCTCGCCGGAAAGCATGACCGCGTCGGCGTGGTCAACAACGGCATTGGCGACATCAGTCACTTCGGCTCGTGTTGGCCGGGGATTTCTGATCATCGAATCGAGCATTTGGGTCGCGACAATCACGGGCTTTGCCGCTCTCAAGCATTTCGCCACTATTTCCTTTTGAAGAATCGGAAGTTCCTCTTGGGGCATTTCGATCCCCAAATCTCCCCGAGCGACCATAACCGCGTCGCTGACTCTCAATATCTCATCAAAGTTTTTCGTGGCTTCTTTTCTTTCAATTTTAGCAACTACCTGTGGCAGATCCTTTTTGCCTTCTCTTTTTATCAGATCTTTGAGCTGCTTTATTTCTTTTGCAGATCTCACAAAAGACATGGCCACGAAATCGACATTTTCTTTGAGGGCAAATTCCAAAACTTCTCTGTCAAAAGATGTTAGTGCTCCCAGTTTTGCCGAAATCCCGGGAATATTTACTCCCTTTTTCATCTTCACAATCCCGTCGTTGGCAACTTGGCAATACAAAAGATCCTTGTTTTTTTCGACAACCGAAAGCTTGATCAACCCATCCTCGATCAGAATATCACTTCCGGTTTTGACAAATTTCACTGTGCCGGGAAGATCGAGGTGAATTACTTTTTGTTTGCCGGATTTTTTTGTCAGTCCACCGACTCTGTCCGTAACCGCTACGATTTCTCCTTTCTTGACTTTGATCTCACCGTTTCCGGCTGTCCTGATTCGAGGACCCTGAAGATCCGTCATGATGCCTATTGGCTTTTTCAGCTTTCGGCTTATTTCTCTTATGTTTCTGATAGCCTTTTCATGCCACAAAAAATCTCCGTGCGAGAAATTGAGGCGGGCTACATCCATTCCCTCCCTCGCCATCTGCGCCAGCACTGACTTTTCCTGCGAAGCCGGGCCGATGGTGGCGATTATTTTGGTGCGTTTCATGAGATAAATTATACACCAAAAACAGGCAAACTAAAAATAGCTTACCTGTTGAAAAATACTGTGAAATATTTTACATCCTTAGTTTATCAGCTTGAAACCTCCAATCAATGGCAGTTCTTTCATTTCCCCTTTCGAGGCATTGATAATCCCCATAATCATGAAGATCAGCCCCCCGATCATCACCAGCGGGAAAATAAGAAACCCGATGAAGATAAATGACAAAACCACGCCCGCAATCTGACCGACTACCCAAAAGAGAAGCAAATTGAGCTGTTGATTGGCATGGAATTTGGCAAAGGGACTATTTTTGGCGTCCGATACCAGGGGAATAAAAAACAAAATTGGAATTATATAGCCGATAATCGCCATAGCTTTGTTTTTTTCAGCATCGCTGCTCGGCGCTTTTTGCTCTTCCATAATTTCACCTCGCTTTCTGTTTATTTTTTAGAGTCTATTCGCTGATTTTATTCTACACTAAACTTCCAATTCCCGCAAAATGTCATCGGGTATAGGGTTTCTTTTGGGGCTTATGCCCGGATACCGCCAGGCACTGATTATCCTAATTTTATTCGCCCCGAAACTTTTCACTTTTAACTTTTCACTTTTAACTTTCGGCTGGTACATCGCCCAAATCTCACGGTTCCAGACTCTTTTCCCATCTTTCACGCGAGTCGAGGCAGGTTGCATCACCGCAACGGTATTCTTCACGATTCCCTCTTCCACCCTCTGTGGATTATTCACCACACGCAAAATTCGCTGAGCCGTGAGTCCGTACTGTTTCATTTTTATGATCGCATGCTGCGTCCACTCATATTTCTCCGTGTTTTTAGGAGCCTTAAATTGCATAAAAAATTCCTAAGGCGTGGCTTTAGAAAAAACTACACATCCATCCCCCGCAACGCTTTCACTCTTTCTTGAGTCGGAGGGTGAGTTAGGAATAAAGAGGATATTTTCTTGCTCCGAAAAGGATTGGTGATGAAAAGATGGGCCGTCGCTCGGTTGGCGCGTCGCATGGGTGCCGGATCGGCCGATATTTTTTCAAGCGCGCTCGCGAGGCCTTCCGGATAGCGGGTAAGAAGCGCGCCGTCGGCGTCGGCCAGAAATTCACGCTTTCTGGAAATTGCCAGTTGGATGAGCATCGCCGCAATAGGAGCCAAAATTGATAAAATTATTCCAGCCACAAACAAAATAAGACCCAATTGCCCCCGGTCCCGATTATCATCGCTTCCTCCAAACCAGGCCCACCGGCGAAAAAAATCCGCAAGCAGCGCCACAAAACCAACCAAAACAACGATAACCGTCGAGAGAAGTATGTCGCGATTTCCTATATGGGAAAGCTCGTGGGCAATAACACCTTCCAGCTCCTTTTTTTCCAACTTTTCCGCAAGGCCGGTCGTGATGGCAATCACCGCGTGCTCCGGATCACGTCCAGTCGCAAAGGCATTCGGCGAAGGATCGTTCATAATATATATTTTTGGAGTCGGTAATCCAGCTGTGATGCACAAATTCTCGACAATATGATAGATTTCACGCGCGTTTTCATGAGTCACTTCTTTCGCTCCGGTCATTGCGAGAACAATCTTGTCGCTCCACCAGTAGGAGGCGACGCTCATAAGCGTGCTGAACAAAACCGCCACAACAAGAATTGCCGAATTATTCATCGCGCCCGCAAAGACATAACCGACACCGATGACAAACAGTAAAAAACCTGTGATGTAAACCCGCGTCAATCTTATATTCTTATCTGCTTGTGTATAAATAGTTGCCATGTTTTTTTGAAACTTGAAACTCGCAACATGAAACGCGCAATTTTTATATCTTGCGTTTCAAGTTTCACGTTTCAAGTTACGCGAAGTCTAGAATTCCACTTTCACCGGCTCCTTTTCTCCGCCCTCCGCTTCAAAGAATTCGCGAGACGAAAATCCCAGCATGCCCGCGAAAATATTGTTCGGGAAGACTTGAATTTTGGTGTTGAAGTCGCGCACGTTGCCGTTATAGAACCTCCGCGACGCCTGAATTTTGTCTTCCGTGTCAGTCAGTTCTCGCTGGAGCTCCAAGAAATTCTGATTAGCCTTGAGATCAGGATAAGCTTCGGCTACCGCGAACAAACTTTTGAGCGTCTGTGAGAGCATATTTTCCGCTTGGGCTTTGTCCCCCGCGCTTTGAGCAGCCATGGCTCTAGTTCTCGCCTCGGTTACCTTTTCAAAAACCTCTTTTTCATGCGATGCATAACCTTTCACGGTGCTTACAAGATTCGGAATGAGGTCATACCTTCTTTTGAGCTGGACATCAATGTCGCTCCAAGCTTCGTCCACCCGATTTTTGAGCCGGATGAGCCCGTTATAAACCGCGACCGCCCAAATGACAAGCATGGCGATTATGCCCAATATTATCCACATGATCATAGTGTTTACTAATTAATACTTAATGATTGATAAACGATGGAAATTTATTGATTGTTGATCATTTCCGCTGAAAGCGGGTCCGCCTCGGGCGGAGATCCTTGTTTATTATTTCTTTCTACCGCCGCGCCTAGCAGCACACGCGATGAAGAAATGTTTTCCTTGAAGCTGTCTCTCTCATTCTCCATGCATTCGCTTGATAAATTCTTGACCGTCCTCAAGCTTATTTTGCTATCTTCCGCGCCAGCTACGATTCCTGATTTGGAGTCAGAAAGATTCTTTACCTTATCCTGAAAAACCCAGCCAATTTGAAAAAGTAAAACTAATATTAACACCGCTGACGCCGAAAAAGCAAATTTCGGAAAGAAAGAAATTTCTCCGTCAAAAGCGGCGAAATTTGGAGAGGATTCTCCGAAAATTGTTTCCCATTGCTGGGTTTTCTCTTCCTGAACTTTTGGACTTTTTGCCATCCGTTCTTTTTTTGCCATCTCAACTCCATTCACCGCTCCCATTGCCGTTCTTCGAGACAATGGTTTTCCCATGTTGGCTTTTCTAAGATCAATAGTTTCAAATCTTTTCTCCGGAATCGCCTGAAAGTTCAGCACTCTTCGAGATAATTGAGCTTTTTCTATCCTCGCTTCTTTTATCCTTTCGTCAATTTTCATAAATCTCGGTTCCTCTTTCAGAAGATGAGACTTTTGTTTTTCTTCTTTGATCGCAGACTTAGGAATAATATTTTGTTCTTCAATAAATGATTTTTTAATCTTAATCATACTTTCCAGTTCAACTTTTTCCGGCAGCGAAACTTTTTCTGTCTTTTCACTTTCCCGGTATGATTCTTCAGCATGCACCGCCAATGTCTCCATCGCTTTTATCTCCGCTTTTCTTATTTCCGCATCTTTCAAAAATTCCCAAAACCATTCCTGGGTTGTGTACCAACGCTTCCCGATCCGGATTGATCCAAGGTCGCCGCGGCGCGCCAAAAGACCCAGATATTCTTGGGCGTACTTTTTTTCTTTCGCCACCCTTGAAAGTAAAACAAAATTTTTTTTGAAATCCTCCCGCATCCCGGTAGTACAACTTTATAAATAAAAATAGAAATGATTTACAAACGCTGCTCGGTAGTTTTTGTTGTACTACCGGGCATATTAATAATACACCAAGAACCAGTTTGATGTCTATAACAAATATCGGATATTGTGCGGCATTTCAAAATAGTATAAACTAAGACTATGATTGATATCTCAAAATACTATACTTTTCTTCTGCCGATAGCAACTTGGGTTTTTATCCTGATTATAAAAATTGTCATCTACTCCGTAAAGCATGGCTGGGATATGCCCAATACACTTAAGCATGTCGGCCATGGACATATGCCGTCAGCCCACACTGGTTTTATTGTTTCTTTAGTCACGGCCGTCGGCTATTATCAAGGAATTGATTCGGGAGCTTTCTCCGTCGCTTTTGTTTTGGCCATAATTACCATTGACGATGCCATAAGGCTCCGGATGTATATGGGCGATCAAGGAAGATATCTAAATAAAATAATCGATCATCTTCGAATGGAAGAAAAATATCCTAAATTGAAAGAGAGAATGGGCCATAGAATCAGCGAAGTTACCGTAGGAGGTCTGATCGGCCTTTCCTTTACCTTAGCTCTTGCAAAACTTCTCGAATTGCTCTAGGATCGTTCCAGGAAATTCTGTCATCGCCAACTGCCATTATTTCTTCAGCTCCCTTTCCAGTGACGACTACAATATCTCCCGGCTTTGCGATTCGCAAAGCTTTTTTAATAGCTTCCCGCCGGTCCAAAATCCGCCACGCGTTTTCATTTTCTTCTTTGTGCTTTTTTACGCCCGCAAAAACTTCGTCTATGATTTGCTGTGGATCTTCGCCGTACGGATCTTCATTGGTGACAATCGCGTAATCGGCGGCTCTCGCCACAATTTCTCCCATAATCGGCCGTTTGCCCCGATCCCGTTCGCCACACGCCCCAAACACGGCGATGACTTTCGCGTTTTTCTTTTTCAGGCCATTTATATAATCGTATAATTTTTTCAGCGAATCAGGGGTTACCGCATAATCAACAATTATATTGAGCTCTCTGTCATTTTCAATCTGCTCCATCCTTCCCGGCACGCCTTTTATTTTTGCGAGTGCCTCGGCAATTTTTTCAAGCGGTATATCTTGGGAAAGTCCGACACACGTCGCCGCAAGGGCATTCTCGACATTGAACTCACCGGGCAGATTTATTTGGAAGTTAGTATCTTGCCCGCCTGCCGGCGAGGCAGATATTTGGTATCTGGTATTTTTTATGCCTAATTTTATATTCCTAGCAATAATAGTCTTGAGTTTTGCACTGTGGCCTTGCGTTCTGCCTGCCCGAAATACTTCGCATATCGAAGCAGGCGGGCATTCTACGTTATGCCCGCCTCGCTGAAGCTTTGGCGAAGCGGGCATTTCAAGACAATAGCCATACTTCTCTCCCGCTGGATACTTTAGAAAATTCTCTGCGAACTCCATCCCCAAATTCACCACACTCACCCCGCTTTGATTTTTCGATACTATTTTAAACAATCTTTCCTTTGCCTTTGCGTATTTTTCCATAGTGCCGTGATAGTCCAAATGTTCCCGGGTGATATTCGTGATGACTGCGACATCAAAATCGGTCCCCCAAGCCCGGTTCTGATCAAGTGCATGGGAAGTTATTTCAATAACGGCGTATTCACAACCAGCGCGAACGGCTTCTCGCAAGTGTTTTTGTAACCCAAAAATAGACAAAGTCGTCAACTTTGTTTCATTCACCCATTCTTTTTCGCCAATTTTAAAGTTTATTGTTGAGGCAACGGCAATTTTTTGTCCCGCCTCTTCTAAAATTTTCGCGATCATCTGCACGGTTGTCGTTTTCCCGTTTGTCCCCGTTACGCCGATAACTAACAAACGCCGCGACGGAAACCCATACCAGACATTTGCCAGCACCGCCTGAAAAAGATGGTATATATTTTTGATGGACTGGGGGATAATCTTTTTCATAAAAAAATCTTCTTAATTTTTTGTAAAGTGCGGTAAAAATTGTATTTTCCTCGATTTAATATTATATCCCAACATCCCGGAAATGCTATCGGCTCTAAATTCGGCGCGAAGCCGGTTTTGAATCTCGTAACTCCCGTCCAAGATCTACCGCTTGTATCTTCGATTTTCACTCCGCCGAAGTCATAACGCTCGCACCCTGCTTTTTTCGCGTCAAGAATCTGCCGCCACTGGAGAAGATACGGCGCCATCACTTCCCGATGAATATTGTCCGACGCTCCATGCATATATGTCGCCGTTTTTCCGAAAAACAAGACTAAATTTGCTGCAATCACTTTCCCTTCGTATTCCGCGACATACAATTTCAAAACCTCCGGCGGAATCGTCTCAAACATTTTACGGTAATAGTTTTCTGGATGAGAAGTAATTTTATCTCGTTTCGCTGTAATTTTAACTAATCTCAAAAATTCTTCGATATCTTTTTTGGATATTGGATATTGGATATTGGATATTTTCACACCTTTTTTTTGAGAAATGCGTATATTATACCGCGTTTTTTGCTTCATCGCCGCCAATATTTCCTCCTCACTTTTCGAAATATCGAGAATTAATATTTCCCTCGGCTGCATATCTACCGCCGATTTTACTATTTTCAATTTATTTCCACTGCCTTCGGCGCAATTTCTAATAATTTCCAAATCCTTTTCGCTATTCGGTTCTATCCTTATCCAACCAACTTTATTTTGTTTTCCTAAATCGATTAATTTATCAAAAAAAATTGGGATTTGGGATTTGGGATTTATTTGGATATTGGGGTTTGGGATTTGGGATTTTTCGAATATCGGTCCTCTCGGCAGATAAAAATACCTCCCAACTATTGGTAAAGATTGCTCAATAATATTAGAAAACATGACCGGCTCATCGCTCTCACCAGAAATACTTATAGTATGTGTCTTCCTTCCATATTTTTCCTGAAACCTCCGCCAATAAACTGATTGCAAAAAACCGCCATCCGGCGAATTCTGTTGAATAAAATTAAGAAGTTTCTTTTCCATATACTAGATGCTAGATATCCCCCTCGCGGGGGACCACCCGTCAGGGTGGCTATTTCCCAAGACTCTTGAGCGCCATCCTGACTCTATCCGAAACGCCTTTCACATCTTTTGAAACCGTCTTTAGAGCTTCTCGTGCCTGGCCAGCCGTGTATCCCAAAGATGTAAGCGCTTCAATGGCTTCCGAGTCGGCTCTGGCCGCTCCCTGATCTTCTCCGGGAAGTTCGATGATCCTGTTTTTGAGTTCAAGTATGACTCTCTCGGCCGTTTTTTTCCCGACGCCCGAAACGCGGGTCAGAATTGACGAGTCGCCGGATATCACCGCCGCCCGAATTGTTTTTGGCTCCGCGATGGAAAGAATCCCGATCCCCGCCTTCGGTCCGATTCCCGATATGGAAATAAGCAGCTCGAACATTTCGAGTTCTTCCCGCGTCAGAAAACCATAGAGATCCAGCGAATCTTCGCGAACGTAAGTGTGAGTATAAAGTTCGATTTCTTCCTTTCCGGCAATTTTCCCGAAAGTGAATTCTGAAACATGGACTTTATACCCAACCCCGTTCACGTCAACGACGACGTATTTATCCCTTAGGTATGCAATTTTACCTGTTAGTTTAGCAATCATAGTTTTAGTATATAGTATCTTGTATAAAGTATAAAGTATTTTACTTGGACAAAGATTATTTACAAAACGAGGGCATTGTGCTAGAAATATAAGGTGTTTTCAATAATTTTTAATTTTTCATTGTCATTTTGCATTTTAATATTTGCATTTTACATTTGAGCCATAGCGAACATGCCAATTAAGAAGAGTGCCAAAAAGTATTTGCGTGCTTCGAAAAAGCGAGCTGCGCAAAATGAAAAGATAAAGAAAACCTTCAAAGAAACCATGAAAAAAATGCGCGAACTGGTCAAAGCCGGAAAAGTCGAAGATGCCAAAAAAATGCTTCCGACTGTCCAAAAAGTCCTCGATAAAGCTGCAAAAGTCGGCGTCGTAAGAAAGCGTGCGGCGGCAAGAAAAAAATCGCGGCTTGTGAAATTGATCAAGAAATCCTCGAAATAGTTTTTCCAGAAGTTTAAAACGCCCTAACGGGCGTTTTTACTTTTCTTTTTTACTTTTAAGCGATAGACATTCGTCTCTCGCGGTTCGAATTTGAGTTTTTGATAAAGACTGTTGGCCGCAACTCGCTTGGAATTACTTGTGAGATCAAGATGCTTCACCCCTTTTTTCCCGGCCTCTCTTATCACATGCTTCATCATTTTCTTTCCGAGCCCTTTGCCCTGATGCTTTGGATGGACGACCACGTCCTCAACCCAAGCTGATTTTTTGACCAGGGTTTCCATATAATGGAGACTTACCATTCCCGCAACGCGGCCGTCTATTTCCAAAATAAATACGTCTAAGAAAGGATTTTCCAAAAGTTTCTTGATTCTTTCCAGATTGATTCCTTCAATGCCTGGTAATAATACTTCCAGAAGCTCATTGATTGAATCAATCAGCTTACCGGTGATTTTGATATCGCTTTTTATTTTGTATACCTTGTGTTCCTTTTTGCGTTTCATGTTTCAAGTTATAGGTTACGTGATCTTATACCGTCGCAATAAACTTGTCCAGCGCCAGTTCAATGTCAGTTTTTCCGGTTTTCGCTTCAAAATCAATCTCACAAAGTTTTTTGTACAGTTCCTTGAGCTTGCCGAGCGAAAAATTATGAGCCTGCTCCGCGCTCTTTCTTGCGACAAACGGGTGGAGTTTCAAATCTTGGGCAATTTTCTTTTCGGAAACCCTTTTTTCGGTAAGTGCCTTGACCTTCAAAAGATTTCGGAATTGATAGAAATACATGGAAAGAAGATAAAAAGGATCATCTCCCGCGCCTAAGTGGTCGTGAAGCAGTCTTGCGGCAGTTTTTTTGTCACGCCGCGCCAGCGAGTCGATAGTTTTGAATATATCGGAATCTATTTTTGATCTTACTAAAAGTCCAACATCCTCTTCCGTGACTTCTCCCCTACTTTTATAATTCACCAGCTTCTCCAATTCTTTGGACAGAAGATCCAGATTGCTGCCAACGAAGAGGATCAATTTTTCAACTGCCTTCGGACTTATTGATATTTTACCTTCCCCCACTCTTTTAATCTCTTCCGTTATCCAGTTCGTCAATTTCATCCCTTCCAAAAAATTGAATTCCTGTTTTTTCGCTTTCTCAAGAAGAAACTTCGCCAGCTTCAATTTTTTGTCTATTTTTTCTTTTTCCCAAAAAACAAGAGTGAGATCTTTCACTCCTTCTTTGTCCGCCCTTTTCAGAAAATCTAAGAATGCTGCGTTTTCCGCTGCTGTCTTGTTTAGAAAAATATTTTTAACTATCGCCAATTTTTTATTTGAAAATAATCCTCCTGAAGAAAGTTTTAGTGTCAATTCATCGATTTTTTCCTCATTCTCCAAAAAATCAAAAACAAAAAGGGTGGCACCCTCTTTGTAATTTTGGAGAAATTTGTTTTTTATCTCGGCTAGTTTTCTCTGTGATCTAAATTCGTCTTCACCATAAAGAAAAATAATCATAAGCAGTTCGTTTGGCGAAGCCAAACACCAAAATTTTTACCTTTTCATTTTTCATTTTAAATTTAAATTTGTGCTTCCCATTTCAAAGCCTGCCCTGGCTCGAGAACTTCGACCCAGATTTGTCCCGGTACGAATTTCACCTCTTCACCCTTGTCATCATACATGAAAAGTTTCGAGGCCCACTTTGACTTGTCTTTTTTCCAGCGGCCTTTCATTTCCTTCCCGTTGAAATAGTAGTAGGTGTCACCTTCGCTGACGCTGTCAAACTGCGGATCCCCGATCTGGACATTGTTATATTGTCCCTCGATCTGTTCCGACGAAGCAATTACTACCGCCACGTTTTTCGGAGCCAGTCTTTTCCCGTTGTTAGCGTCCGTATCGGCCACTTTGTTCCAGCTGCGAAGGTACGTGTTGGTCGCTTTGTCATAATCATATTCAGCCGCATAGGGTCCCGCGAAACCGACGCGGAGATGTCCGCCATTCGGGCGCTGATCAGCCGGCGCTTCGGCCTGATGAGCATAGCCGGAAAATTTGTTTTCCATCCGATATCCCCTTGCCTGGGCACATTCCAAAAGTTTGTCGAATCTCGCAAAACCATTATCTGGCGCCGGAATACCCGCCTTTCTAAATCCACATTCCGAAGCTTTATTTCCAAAACTACCGTTGAGATCAAGATTGTCTATTACCCCCTTATTTAATATATCACCGGCAAAATGGGATCCTCCCCAGTGAGCGAAAATAGCGTCCCATCCGGCAGCCAGGGCAATGTAGTCATGGCGCGATGACCGGATCGAACCGACTTCAGAAGGATTGTTACAAACGTATACCGCCATAAGCCGGGTAATGCTGGCCGTGATGGCTGGCATCTCGAGAACCAGGTCGGCATCGGAAAAACCGCTGTCGGGACGCACGGACAGATCGGCTGCTTCCATCACCGCGATCGGCCGGCGGTTCCAATTGGCGCAGGGAATATTGGTAAAGGGACTTACTTCCCCGGTATTGAGAGGCGCGCCCAGATCAACTCCGCCTTTCATTGAATTGAGATCGAGAGGATTTCCTTTTCCTTTCCCAAACCAGCCAAGATAATAACCAAGGCCCAAAATAACAACCAAGGCGGCAATGGCCATTATTATCTTGTTTCTTTTTTCCATCATTTGGAATTTTTCGACGAGTTTCATATTTTTATTTTAATAATTTACTTTTGGCATTTGAGGCAAAAGAAAGTTCCTCTTTGGCCCATTTTTTCTCTCTGGACAATTGTACCACATCTGGGACATTTTTTGCCAGCTCGGCGATATACCTTGAGAACTTCTTGAAATTTTCCCGGCGCGCCGGCCGTGTCGCGGTAATCCGAATCGGAAGTTCCCCGAAGGTCAATTGCTTTCGCCAGCACCTTTTTGATAGCGCTGTAGAGCCTTTTTCTTTCCTTTTTTTCGATTTTATCCGCCGGTCTTGATGGGAGGATTCCCGCTTCATACAAAATTTCGCTGACATATATGTTTCCGATTCCGGCAATTTTCGTCTGATCCATAAGAAGCAACTTGATTTTCGTCTTTCGCTTGTCCAGAATTTCATCCAGTTTTTTAGGTGTGAATTCCCGGCTCATAGCATCAACTCCCAGACTCTTTATTTCTTCTATTTTTCCGACCTCATCACTATTCGCTAAAAGGATTTTCCCAAATTTTCGAAGATCCGAAAATTCGAGTGTCCGCCCAGACTTCAAATAAAATATATGATGAATATACTGATTTACTTTATCGCTAAAATAGTCCTTTCCATAACTTTTCACTTTTAACTTTTCACTTTTAACTAATAAATGTCCTGTCATCTTAAGATGGATATACAAAGTTTTTCCGCCGGAAAGATTCAAAAAAATATTTTTCCCGATCCGGCTGGCACTCAATATTTTTCTGCTTTTTATTTCTTTTTCAAATCTATCAACTGCCATTTTTACCGACTTTTTCCAATCACTCCAAAAACCAGTGATTGTGTCACTTTTTATTTTCCGATTTAAATCGTCAACAATTGTTTGGACTTCAGGAAGTTCCGGCATAGGTGCTTCGTTAAATGCGAATTATCGCTAATGTTTAAGCGAATGAATGCAAATATCTATTCGTATGCATTCGTTTTGCAATTTGTAACCATTCGCATTCAAATTTCCCCCCAGTTATCACCGACCTTTACGCCAACAACAAGTGGGACGGAAAGTTTGTAGACGCTTTCCATTGTTTTCTCAATGTCACGCGCAAATTTTTCCGCATCTTTTTCGGGAGCTTCAAACAAAAGTTCGTCATGAATCTGAAGGATCATTCTTGTATTTGGATACTTTTTTTGAATTAGTTTGTCAGCTTCGATCATAGCAAGCTTAATGATGTCTGCCGCCAATCCCTGAATCGGCATGTTGATAGCCATTCTTTCGGCTTGGGAACGAAGTTGCGCATTTCCCGAGTTTATTTCCGGAATATAGCGCCGCCGGCCAAGTTCTGTCTCGACATAGCCCTTTTCTCGCGCCAAAATTTTCACCTCGTCCAGAAATTGCGCGATTTGCGGATAGTTTTCAAAATATTTGCGGATGAACTCTTTGGCTTCGTCCTGTGAAACTCCCGCTGATTGAGCAAATCCGAAAGTGCTCATCCCATAAATGATCCCGAAGTTCAATGCTTTTGCCGCGCGGCGCATTTTATCCGTCACTTTTTCCAGATCGATTTTTTCCACCCGCGCGGCTGTTGCCGTGTGGATATCTTCTTTATTCAAAAAAGTTGTGATCATTCGCACATCACTTGAAAGATGAGCCGCGATGCGAAGTTCTATCTGCGAATAATCAGCACTGATGAGCCTATAGCCATCCTCCGCTTCAAAAGCAGTGCGAATCAGCTGGCCCAGATCCGTCCGAATTGGAATATTTTGGAGATTCGGATCCGATGAGGAAAGTCGCCCCGTCGCCGTCACTGCCTGGTTGAATGTAGTATGAATTCTTGACCCGTCATCGGTCATGTTTGGCAATGTATCAAGATATGTAGTTTTCAGTTTGAACAGCTCCCTGTATTCCTCAACTTTTCCAATGATCGGGTGAGAATCTTTGATTTTTTGAAGTTCCGGCGAGGCGGTTGAAAAGCCGGTTTTTCCTTTTTTGACATCTCTGGTCGGGATTTTGAGTTTCTCGAACAGAATTCCCCGAAGCTGAACGGAAGAATTGACGTTGAAATCCTCACCCGCCAATTTTTGAATTTCCTTTTCGAGCTTTTTTACTCTCTGATCAAGTTTAGCCGAAATACCTTCAAGAACGGTTTTGTTGATTTTCACTCCCGCTTTTTCCATTCGAGCCAAAATTTCGACCAGCGGCATTTCCAATTTTTCAAAAAGATCCTTGAGTGTCTTTTCTTTTCCTTCCTCGGCTTGCTCACGGCTAATCTCATCAAGCCTTTCTTCTAATTTCTCTTTGAGAGCGAAATTATAGGCTGCCTTTTGGCACGTTCTTTCCGCCACCTTTTCATCTTTTTGAAATTCCAGGCTGGCCTGTCCAGTTTTTCTGTCCTCTTTCTGAATCAATATTCCCAGCTCCTGCGTTACGAGATCTTCCCACGATAAGTTTGACCCAGAAGCAAGGAGATATGCTGCGATCTGTACGTCAAAGGCAATTCCTTTCAAATTTATTCCTAATTCATCGAAAATTCTCCGTTCATTTTTGAAATTGTAGCCAATTTTTTTTATTTTCCCGTCTTCCAAAACATCTTTTATTTTTCCGCCCTCTTTCGGAACATAATACGCCTCCTGGGGATTGGGGCTTATCGCAATTCCCTGCTCGTCAGACACCAATGAAACTAAGTTCTTTGCTTTTGGCAGCTCATCTGCTCCGATTTTTTTCCAGCTGATTTTTCCCGCTTTCGTCCGATCCGCCGATCCCTCTTCCTCCATGCTCTTTATATGGTCTTCGTAGCCCGGCAAGCGACGGAGCAAGCTGAAAAATTCAAACTCTCGCATCAAGTTGATGATTTTCACCCGGCTGAAATCTTCGGTCCGGCATTTTTCAAGATCAAAATCCACGGGAACGTCGTCCGCAAGGCGCGCCAAACGCTTGCTGAAATACGCCTGCAGTTTGTCTTTTTCCAATTTTTTTCTGATTCCTTCTTTGATTTCCGGGAGTTTCTTGAAAATCTCTTCAACGGTTTTGTATTTCTTGAGAAGTTCGGTTGCCGTTTTTTCGCCAACTCCGCGAACGCCGGGAAGATTGTCGGACGGATCGCCGCGAAGGCCCTTGTAGTCGATTATCTGCTCCGGCTTGAGTCCGTATCGCTCAAAAATCGCTTTTTTGTCATAGAGCACCGAATCGCTCATTCCTTTTCGAAGCGCGAAAACTTTTATCTTGTCGTCAACGAGCTGGAGCGTATCGAGGTCTCCGGTTACCACAATCACCTCCACATCCGGATGAAGCTTTTCCGTTTTTCGCGCGAAAGTAGCAATGAGATCATCGGCTTCATAACCTTCTTTTTCAACGACGGGAATGTTGAAAGCTTCAACGATTTCCTTGACGCGCGGAATTTGCTCATAGAGATCGTCCGGCGCTTTCACCCTTGTCGCTTTGTAGTCTTTGAATTCCTTGTGGCGGAAGGTCGGCTCCTTGAGATCAAATGTTGCCGCGATGTAGTCCGGTTTGAAGCGCGCGAGCACGTTCAAGAGCACCGACGTGAACCCATAAACCGCGTTCACAATCTCTCCCTTTTTGGTCGTCAGCGGTGGAAGAGCGTGATAGGCACGATGGATTATCGCATTACTGTCAATCAAGATTAATCTTTTCTTCATGTTTTTATTGATAGCATGCTTTAGCTCTAATTTCTAATGTCGAATTTTTAATTTCTAATCAAATCCCAATTACCGAATAAACAATTCAGGCATTGATATTTTATTAGGTCAATTAGAGTAATTAGAAATTAGTTATTTAAAAGATATCCCTCTTTTCTCTTTCCCTTTATGCCTGAAGCTTATCCACACCGCCCTCTCTGGAACAATCCGCTTCATCTTTTCCGCCCATTCGACAATCACGATATTTTTTTTATTTGCGATTATTTCTTCCCATCCCAAGTCTAAAATATCTTTCACGCCTACCCGATACGCATCAATATGATAAACATTCCTAATTCCTAATTCATAATTCATAATTCGGTAGTGCTTCAGCACTACAAATGTCGGGCTCGTATACGGCCCTTTCACTCCCAACCCCTTTAATACGCCCTGTGCAAAAGTTGTCTTCCCGCTTCCCAGTTCCCCAGTTAGAGCCAGAATTTCTCCGCCTCGAAGTTCCTTAGCCAACATTTCCCCAAGTCCTTGAGTCTGTTTGAAATTTGTTGTAATATACGTTTTTTTCATTATATTCAATTTTGGCACAAAAATCGATTTTCGCAAACTCGCCCCGCATCAATTCAAACTGCCAAACTTTAGACATCAACGGGCGCAAGGCGAAGCCGCCTCGCTTTCATTCGTTGTTTCGCACAACCCGCAAATGGTATTGGTGTGGGGGATAAAAAAAGCCGGGACACATCCTTGTGTCTCGGCTCTAGCGACAAACCTGTTCAGGTCTACCGTCCATATTTTCTGCAAAGGTAGTCCGCTTCGCCTTGTTTCCGGGCATTGTCTTCCAGACGAGCCTGATATTGCCAATCCAGGCTCTGCCATTCTTGGAAATACGCATTTCGGCCTTCATAAGTGAAGGGTGCCCGCGCCCCCATGGGACGCCCATTGTTGAAGTCCTCACGGGCGAGAGTCCGCCCTTCCGTTTCCCGCGCCATGCGCTGGTCACACTCCTGACGTTGGAGATCCTGAAGCTGCCGGTCGAGATAGGCGCTCCGCCGAACGACATCCGGCGGAGGAGCGGTCCAATCCACGCGGGGCATATTGTAGTAGTCTACCGCGCAGCCGGATAAACACACGGCTGCAACCAAAAGTAAAAGAACTTCGCGGAGGCTTTTCATGTGCCTCTCTCCTTTATATTTTTTGAATTTTATTTCAATTTTGACCCCTAATTTTACACCCAAAATCGCTCTATGTCAACTATCGAAAAACACTTCGCCAAATAACCCTATTTTATGCCCCAAAACGATGTTTCACGCAAGAAAGATAAATTGACACAATCCGCTCCGTTTGATATTTTGAAATACTAATCTCGCAACCTGAAACTCGCAACCTGAAAACCAATATCAACCCGTGCGAGTTTCGCGTTTCAAGTTTCAAGTTTCATGCTTTCCATCCAAGACCAAATCAAAAAACAGATCGAATCTTCAGAAAATATTTTGATTCTGACGAAACAAAGAGCCTCAAGCGATGCAGTTGCCGCGAGCTGGGGGCTTTTTCACTTCCTCAAAAATCTCGGAAAGAATCCGACTGTTCTGGAAAGCGCTTCCCAGGCCGAAAAAATGAAGTTTCTGTCTCTTCCGGAAAAGATGGAAAAGGAAATCGTCGGCGCGCGGGATTTCGTCCTTTCTTTCAAAACTACTTACAACAAAATTATTGACTTTCGCGTGGAAAACAAACTCGATTCTTTTGAAATATACATCACTCCGGAAAAGGAAACCATCGACCCGCGGGATTTTTCTTTCATTCCGGCAAAGTTCAAATATGATCTTGTCGTCGTGATCGGCTGCCAAAGTCTGGACGACTTAGGAAAAATAAAAGAAAAAAACGGCGATCTTTTTTTTGAAGTGCCGATCGTGAACATTGATAATTCCACCGCCAATGAAAATTTCGGCCAGTTCAATCTGGTTGACATCACGGCGTCTTCTGCTTCTGAAATAATTTCCGAATTCGCAAAAGCTTTTGGAGAAAAACATTTTAATCCGGCTTTGGCCCAGTGTTTTCTCACAGGGATTGTTTCCGCCACGACCAATTTCCAGAGCGAGAAGACGACTCCCCAGACTTTTCTCACTGCTTCCTGGCTCATTGAAAAAGACGCCAACCAGCAGGAAATCATCCGTCATCTTATGAAAACCCAGTCCTTCCCGTTTATGAAGCTTTGGGGACGCGTCATGGCCCGACTCAACTGGAACGAAAATCTGAAGCTGGCCTGGTCACTTGTTTCCCTCGAAGATTTCGTCCAGAGTCGGACGACCCACGAAGACCTGCCGCTTATCTTGGAAAAAATAAAAGATAATTTTTCTTCGGGAAATATCTTCGCGATTGTTTATAGCGAATCACTCAAAAAAAATATCGCCTATATAAAAAGCAACGACTCGCAAACTCTCCGGAGACTCGAGAAACTTTTCGAAGGGGAAATAAAAAACGGATATTTGTCCGTTGAGTTCTCCGGGAAAGATATTCTGGAGGCGGAGAAGGAAATGATGGAGAAATTGAAATTAGCCCAATCAAATTAATTAATCTTTTTTTTCCTCAAAGATAACCTTTGCCGCCTCCCAAAATTCAGGGCGGTTATGTTTTATTTTGAGCCAATACCACCACTCCGCGCCCCAAAGATAATATTCCGGAAAGCCAACTTTTTCTGCGTATTCGATGTTTTCGTGAAATTGAGCGAGGCTCATTGATTTTTCTTGCTCTTCGAGCGTCAAATCATAAATCAGCTTTGGCCCCCAGGGTTCGGCCTGAAGCTCCGAGACAACAATCGGCTTTCCGGGGAAAAACAAGTGGGTGATATTGGCTTTCAGCCAGAAAAATTTCGGAGGCAGTGGATATTTGAAATAGCCGATCGGATTTTTGTGAATTATCCGGTACATCGTCGTCCCGAAAACGTCAGCCCGCTTGGCTGCCCGCACCCAAATGGAAAGTTCCCCGCTGTCCGTAACCATGATTTTATGATTAGGGTCGGCGTTTCTCACTGCGCCAACTTCCCGGTCAAGAAATCCTTTGTCCGTAGTCGTACATTTCCCAAACGGCAGAAAGGGCTCGTTGTCCACCTGCCACAAATATAAGTTGGTAATATCTTTATAGCGCTCGATTTCTTTTTGCATCACCGCCAAGATTTTTTCCTGCTTTTCCTGCTCGGTCAGTTTGTCCGCCCAGAACGGCGCGTGGCATTCCGGCCAGCGAGGAAGTTTTCGCCCGATGACCAAAATCAGTTCCACATCCCGTTTTCTCGCTTCTTCAATCATCCAGTCATAATCATCAAAAATATATTTTTCCGGCTCCGGCTCGACATCCTGCCAATAAATCGGAAGACGTATTCTTTTCACTTTGAGATCATCAACGGTTGCAAGATAAGCTTCCCGCCAGTCAAGCCCCATTTCAGCCGCAAACGGTTTTGAGAAAGCAACGCCCCATTTGATGCTATCGGCATTATCCACAAGACCCGTTGGTTTTCGAATAAGGTAAAGAAATCCGGCGATGGCAACCAGCGCGACAACCAAAAATATTTTCCGCCTAAGTTTCATATTTCGCAATTAATAAATCATGACTCTTTGATTATCTTCATTTAAATATAACCAGTATCGTTCCGAGTGTCACGAGCAATATTCCCGCCATCTTAGTGAGAAAATTGAGCACTGAAAATCTTTCAATGAAAATATCTTTAAGAAAAAACGAAAGAAAAAGGGCGAAAATGAAAGTGAGAAGATATTGGACCGACACCAGAGCGCTCACGACAGCCACGCTTCCGAGAGCAATGCTGTAGTTCACAAGAAGCATCCCGAGGCCGGCGGTTGCTTTAGCAATAATTGTCCCGGCGAGGTTTTCAATATTTTCCCTTTTTTTTCTTTTTTTCAAATTTTCAAAGACTGCTTTTCTAAAATCGGGAATAAGAAGAAAAGTCAAAGCCGCAAAAAGCATCCCGCCCCGGCTGATGATGTATCCGCTCACAAATGCCTGATGATTATATCCGTACTTGAGAAGAATCATTGAAAAAGCGGCCAGTATCCCCGCAAGAGTCGCTCCTTTCCAGTGGGAAAAAAATCTCGACGCGTAGAATTTGTAAGAAATGACAGCCCCGCCGACCAGAAGAAGCACGATTCCTGCAGTTTCCCTACCCGAAAAAGCTTCTTCGATTATGAAAGTGGCAAGAACCGTAGTCGCGATCGTCGACGCAGCGCCGAAAAGAATGTATACGCGGGAAGTCGAAGAACGAAGAAGCGCGTGGAAAAGAAAGGCCAATGACAGAAAAAGGATTATTCCCGAGAGGAAAGAAATTAGAAAAGGGATGATTCCAAACCATTTGAGCCCGAAAGGCGCGAAACCAAGGCTGAAAACGGAAAAAGTTCCGACATAGAAACTGTAGAGTTGCCAGCTTCTCATCCGGCCGGCGATTATGTATTTACTCATCACCGCTTCAATGGCCAGAAGTATGTAGCCCAGGATTGTAATTGCGATCCAACTCATTTTATTTTTATATTCTTAAATCTTTTACTTTCCTAATTGCTTCATTGCTAAACTTTGCTATAGCAAAGTTTAGCAACAGCCGTCCGTCTATAAAAATTCATAAGTTTAATGCGTTTTCTTTGCATATTTTTGCGTATTCCCAAGCGCTCGGGCGGATTTTTCGTTTCATGGTTTTGTAGTCAACCTCTACCAGCCCGAACCGCGGCCAGAAACCTTCTGCCAATTCCAAATTATCCAAGAGGGACCAATAGAAATAGCTTCTCACATTCACGCCCTCTTCTATGGCTTTGTGAGTCCAGTATAAATGATTTTTTATGAATTTACTTCTTTTTTTATCCCTAGCGTCAGCAATTCCGTTCTCAGTTATATAAATAGGAAGATTGAATTTTTTCAAATATTTGAGAGTATGGTAGATTCCCTCCGGATAAATTTCCCAGCCCATGTCAGACGATTCCATTTCTTCATTATCAACCTTGGCAATTCCATACCGCCCGCCGAGCCAGAATCTGATTCTTTCGTGCCGATAAACTTGCAGGCCGATGAAATCCTGGCAGGAACCAACCATATTTATGATCCTGTCTTTTTTTATGTAATCCAGCAACTTAACAAGCAAAACGTTTAGAAAATTTTTGGGATTATACGGCGCATGATGGGTAGCATGATGAGAAGCTCCAACGAGAACATCCTTCTTTGTTTCCTTATGGATCAGATTATACGCTCTTTTTTGCGCCGAGACGAGATTTTTGAGAACTCTATTGGCCCTCCAGAGACTCTTCTTTTGCGGAGGAAGAATGCCTCCTAAATAGCTGTAGCCGATATAGGCCTGAAACTCATTGAGCGGCATCCAGTATTTCACGATGTCGCCGATGCCTGGATGTTTTATAAAACGTTTTATGTAACGTATATAATAATCAACTGTCTTTTTGTTTTCCCAAGCGCCAATTTTTCCTATCCATTTCGGATTGCCCCAATGCCACAGCACAACAAAAGGTTCGAGTCCACGATTTTTGAGAGCTCTTATAACTTTTGCGTAGTGTTCTATTTCATTTTCATCGAACTTCCCTTCTTCGGGCTCGATTCGCGACCACTCTATGGAAAACTTGTGGGCATTATGACCCAATTCTTTGGCTATCTCAAAATCGCTTTCATAAAGGTTGTAATGATCGCAAGCCCGACCAGAAATATAGTTTTCTTTCTGAAGCGGGTTTGGATAGTTTTTTAAAATAAAACCCGGCCAGCTTTTTTTCTTGGCTTCTCTTGCTTTTTTCTCGGCATTTTTCGGTTCCCAATCCGTCCAATCATTATCAACGTTTCCCTCCACTTGATGCGAGGATGTCGCCGCGCCCCACAGAAAACCTTCCGGGAATTTTAGGATTTTTTTTGCCATTCTTTGTTATAAGTTTATCAGTTTCAGGATACTTCCGCTAGGTTTGTTTTTTTACGTGAGATGAAATAAAATAGAACCATGCCCGGCAAAACAAAGGAAAACAAAAATATACACGAAATTCACGGCGCCCACGAGGAGGAGGTCCAGCGGATTCTTGCCCGAATGAAACACGAATCCGAGGAACAGCAGACAGCGGGAATCGCGGCTTCTCTTGGCTTTCCTTATGTGGACCTCAATATATTTCCGATTGACCCGGAAACGCTACGGACTATCCCAAAAAATGAAGCCGAGAAATACGAGGTTGTTTGTATCCAGCGAGCCGGAAAGAACATAAGCCTTGCTTTTTCAAATATTGCTAATACCGGTCTCAAGGATTTTTTCCTGAAACTTGAAAAAGAAGAAGGATTCAAGATAAAGCTCTTCATTTGCTCAAACACGGGACTCAAAAAGACAATAGAAAAATACGAACACGTTACCCTTTCCGAAAGTCTCGAGCAGTTGAGCATGACCCTCACCGGCGCCGACCTTGAGGAATTCGAAAAAAAACTCAAAGACGTCATTGACCTCAAAAAAAGGATAACCGAAATACCGACCACCGAGGTGATCAACATCGTCATGGCCGGCGCGGTAAAAATGGACGCGAGCGATATTCATTTCGAGCCTCAACAGGACGGCATCCGCTTGCGCTACAGGCTGGACGGAGTTCTCCAAAATATCACCGTCCTCCCCTCCCAGGTTTACCACTATATCCTTTCCCGTGTGAAGATTCTTTCCGGAATGAAAATAAACGTCCGGGACATCTCTCAAGACGGCCATTTTTCGGTCACCATAGACCAAAACGAAATCGATGTCCGTGTTTCGATTCTCCCGGGAAATTTCGGGGAAAATATCGTGATGCGGCTTCTCAATCAAAAAGCGGTAGCCCTCAAATTCGATGATTTAGGGCTTCGGGGACTGGCTTACGACAAACTGCGCGAAGAAATAAAAAAGCCGAACGGAATGATCCTCAATACCGGGCCGACCGGTTCTGGAAAAACAACAACCCTTTACGCGATCGTAAACACAATCAATTCTCCGGAAATAAAAATTATCACTGTCGAGGATCCAGTAGAATATAAGATAAAAGGCATTTCTCAAACGCAAGTATCCAAATCAAGAGGATACACTTTTGCCAATGCTCTTCGCGCCATTGTCCGCCAAGACCCGGACGTAATCCTCGTCGGGGAAATCCGCGATGACGAAACGGCGAATATTGCCGTCCATTCATCCCTTACCGGACATCTCGTTCTTTCCACCGTTCACACCAACAGCGCCGTTGAAACCGCGCCGCGCCTCATTGACATGGGAATAAAGCCCTCTCTTGTCCCCGCGGCAGTGAACGCAATCATCGCCCAGCGATTGGTCAGGAAACTCTGCCCGCATTGCAAAGAAAAATATGTTCCCGCCCGGGAAACAGTGGAAAGTATAAAAAAAATACTGGCGGTTATCTCCCCAAAAGCGAAACTGCCTGTCCCGAAAGAAATAAAGTCTTTCTACCGGGCCAAAGGCTGCCCAAAATGTAACGGGTTGGGCTACAAAGGCAGAATCGGAATATTTGAAATTTTTACCTTCAATGAAGAGCTGGCCCAGAAAGTGAGCGAGATGGCGTCGGAATCAGAAATATTGTCGCTTGCCCTTGAAGCTGGCATGATAACCATGCTCCAGGACGGAATCTTGAAGTCTCTTGAAGGGATCACTTCCCTTGAAGAAGTGCAAAGAGTGACCGGGGAGGGAAAATTCTTGGAAGAGCTTTATGAAAAAATCATTACCCAGCTGCTTCTCCGGTCAGTCCTGATCAGAAGGGATATCGCTGAAAAAATTTCCGGGATTGAAAGAGATCTGTCGCAACTCCAGGATCTTCTAAAGAGCTCCTCTTCCGAATCTATTTTGAGTCTCATTATTTCTGCCGGAATCAAGCTTCGCGCCGGAGATATTCACATAGAACCAGAAGAAGACACGGTGAAAATCCGCTATCGAATCGACGGGATTTTGCAGGATGCCGCCCAAATTCCAATGAATGAATACCCTCATCTTCTCGGAAACATCAAGCTTTTGGGCGGGTTCAAGACAACTGACGCAAACTCCGGCGTAACAGACAGCCGATTCGGAATCAAGCTTGATGAAGATGTGTTCCCTGAAATCTCCGCTCTGGATGAATCTCGACCAAAGGCTGACCAGCCTCTGGCCGGCGCCAAAGAATCTGGCGGAAAGGATCGGGAAATCGATGTCCGCGTTTCGATTATTCTGGGCGGGTACGGAGAAACGGTTGTTATGCGACTTCTCAATCAGGGAGCCCAGGCCACTGAAATTGAAAAATTGGGAATAAGGAAAGAAAACCTCTCTAAAATTCTCAAACAAATCAAAAAACCCAATGGAATAATTCTGAATACCGGCCCGACCGGTTCCGGAAAGACAACATCTCTCTATTCTTTGCTTTCGATACTCAATAAACCGGGCGTGAAAATAATCACCGTCGAAGATCCGATTGAATATCGCCTCAAAGGGATCCTGCAGACCCAAGTTGATGATAAAAAAGGATATACTTTTCCAAAAGCCTTGCGATCCCTCCTTCGCCAAAATCCCGATGTGA
>Ga0154694_135_pt20 | contig 21879 bp, 22 predicted proteins | sample Rifle2008BG13ft_FD_105712 | JGI IMG/M metagenome (GOLD analysis project Ga0154694, IMG submission 105712) | Candidatus Moranbacteria bacterium RBG_13_45_13
GTTGCATCAAAAAAACTTTCGCCCATGGCAATGACCAGAAAACAGGAATCCGGGAAAATATTGGCGACACGTTTTGGTATATGGTGGCGATTTGCAATTTTTTCGGCTGGGATATCGAGGAAATCATCGGAGAAAACATGGCCAAACTAAAAAAACGCTATCCTCAAGGTTTCACGACCAAAAAAGCGAAAAGAAAAATGACTGATTGGGGAGAAAAATAAATTTATGAAAATTATCCCGCAAAACAAAGCGAAATTTTTTGACAGTCCCGAAGGGCGAAGGGCCTGGATTTATGGTTTTTCCGAATATGAGTTCCAGTATGACGAGCAGCAGCCGCATACAGCTCTCAAATGGCACCACCATGAAAAAATTTGGGAAACGATATATATTATAGAAGGGGAACTGATGGCAAGATGGAAAGAGGATGGTGAAATCAAAGAGCAAATGGTGAAAGCGGGAGATGTGATTGAACCGGGATTCAGGTCGCACACTTTCGAAAACCGCTCGGATAAAATTGTGAAGTTTATTGCAATGAAGTTTGTTCCGTCTGGACAAGATAAGAAAAAAATTATTGAAAACGATAAAGTTTACGATGAACAGCCTATTTAATTTGTAATTTATAAATCAAAATGCGTATTGATCCCCACGTTCACTGCCGCGACGGAAAGCAAAAATACAAGGAAACCATCAAGCATGTGCTTGAAATTGCCAAAACGCAGGGAGTGCAGAAAATTTTCGACATGCCGAATACCGATCCTCCGATCACGACCGAAAAACATATCACAAGGCGCCTGAAGCGTGTCCCCAAAAGGAGAGTCAGTGATTACTATATATGGATGGGCGTGACGGCAAAAGAAGATCAGCTTGCCGAGGCTGTAGAATGCTTCCGAAATTATAAAAACGTCATCGGTCTCAAAATGTTTGCCGGAAAATCAGTCGGAGATCTCACGGTTCTTGAAAAAGAGGACCAGAAAAAAGTTTATGCGATTTTGAAAAACTTGAATTTCGACGGGGTCGTTGCTGTTCATTGTGAAAAAGAAAGTTTTTTGAAAAATAAAATCTGGGATCCGAAAAATCCGATAACCCATTCGCAGTCGCGGCCGAATGAGGCGGAAGCGGAATCAATCAAAGATCAAATTGAACTGATAAGGGGAACAGGTTTTTCGGGAACATTTCACGTATGCCATGTGTCATGTCCGGAATCGATGAAATTGATCGAAGAAGCTCGAAGCAATGGTGTCAAAATAACTTGCGGCGTTACGCCCCACCACATTTTATGGACAGACGAAATGTTAAACCGGCCCGACGGATTACTGTATAAGATGAATCCGCCGCTAAGAAATAAAGAATCAGTCGAGGGGCTGAAGAAATATCTGATCGAAGGGAAAATAGATTGGATCGAAACCGACCACGCTCCGCATCAGGTGGGCGAAAAAATGTTCGAACCGTATATGTCCGGCTATCCATCACTTTACCTATATAAAGATTTCGTGGAAAATTTTTTGCCGGGCATCGGCGTCAACGAAGAACTGATCAAAAAAATGACGAGCGAGAATATTTTGAAAACTTTTGGGGATAAATTGAAATAGTATGGAGATTACGAGACATTTCACGGTTACGACTACGATTGTTCACAAAAACAAAGTGCTTCTACACTTTCACAAGAGCCTCAAAAAGTGGCTGCCGGTTGGCGGGCATATAGACCGGGACGAATTGCCGGAAGAGGCTGCCTTGCGGGAGGCGAAAGAAGAATCCGGACTGGAAATAAAGTTGTATAATCCGGATGAAAAGGTAAAGCTAAAAAATTCCAGACAGCTTTTGAGACCTTCTCTGATAACGCTCCACAATATCAATGCTTTTCACCAGCATATTGATTTTGCGTATTTTGCAACCGTCAAGACAACAAAACTGAAGCCCGAAAGCGGAGAAACAAAAAACTTGCGCTGGTTTTCGATAGGGGAAATCAAGCGCTTGAACATGCATGAAGATGCACGGATTAGAGCGCTCAAGGCTTTAGATGTTTTGGGTGCCAAATAAATAATTCAGTAGATTACCAAACTCCTACTATTCGGGAGTTTTTTCTTTACATAAAGCTGAATCACTGCTAAGTTAAATAAAGGTTTTTTTATGAATTCGATCATCCAAGACAATCTAGGATTGAGCGTAGCAGGAGCGGCAATTGTCGTAGTTCTTCTCTTGACCTGGAACATTTTTCTCCATCTCAACGTAAGCCGGATCAAGAAAAACCAGCAAAAACTTTTTTCGGGAAAAAATGGAGCCGATCTTGAAAAAACAATTCTGGAGCACGCGAAAAGCATGAAAGAACTCGACCGCGATATTCAGGATCTCTATGGCATTTCGAATCAGATTCACGGCTTGGCGTCAAAATCAGTCCACAAAGTCGGAATCGTCCGCTTTAATCCTTTCAAGGATCTGGGTGGGGACCAAAGTTTTTCAGTGGCGCTTCTTGACGGAGAAAATTCCGGAGTGGTTGTTTCCGCTCTTCATACCAGGGAAGGCAATCGGGTATATGCCAAACCGGTCGAAAAAGGAAAAGCAGTGAAATATCCGCTTACGGACGAGGAACAAGAGGCGATCAAGCGGGCGGAAGCAGGCGTCGGAGCAGGAAGAAAAGCGTAATTAGTATCTGGTATTTAGTATATGGAAGAAATTGAAAAGGTAAAAGTGAAAATTCCAACGCTCGTGACCGTGAAGCGCTTCGCGGAGCTTTTGGGCGTGGGGGTAACGGATGTTATCAAGGAGCTGATGAAAAATAAAATCCTTGCCACGATAAACGACGAGATTGATTATGACACGGCGGCGGTGATCGCATCGGATCTGGGATTTGAAACCGAAGAAGATCTTGAAGTGGCTGGAACCGGAGCAATGACCCTTGAGCAGCTTGATGAAATTTTGAAAAAAGAAAGAGAGTCAGGAAAAAATCTCAAACATCGGCCTCCGGTTGTCACGATTTTGGGGCATGTCGATCATGGAAAGACGACACTTCTCGATACGATCCGCAAAACCTCGGTTGTGGAAAAGGAAGCTGGAGGAATCACCCAACATATCAGTGCCTATCAGGTGAAAAAGAAAGGGGAGATTATCACCTTTGTTGACACTCCAGGCCATGAAGCTTTTTCGGCTATGCGCGAGCGCGGTGTCAGTCTTGCTGACATTGCCATATTGGTTGTGGCGGCGGATGATGGGGTGCGTCCGCAGACAGAGGAAGTTATAAGTTATCTCAAAGACAAAAAAATCCCGATGGTGGTCGCGATCAACAAGATTGACAAACCCAATGCCAATATTCAAAAAGTAAAACAAGAGTTGGCTGACCGGGGAATCGTCATCGAAGAATGGGGAGGTGATGTTGTTTCGGCAGAAATTTCCGCCAAGCAGAATATGGGAATTGATGAACTTTTGGATATGGTGCTTCTCGTCGCCGAAGTCGAAGATTTGCGGGCGGACTACAAAAGATTTCCGCTCGGAGTAGTCATTGAATCGCGTCTTGATCCCCAAAAAGGTCACATCGCGACGGTTTTGGTGCGGACAGGAACGTTGAAAGTTGGCCAGGATGTGGTCGTTGGCACAATCGCCGGTCGAGTGAGGAGACTCGATGATTTCAGAGGAAAGCAAATGAAAGAGGCCGGTCCTTCTATGCCAGCGACGGTTGTTGGGCTTTCCCAATCTCCAAACGTAAATGATGTTTTGCAGGGCGTGGTGGATTTGAAGTCAGCCAAGGCAATGGAAAAGGGCTTTCAGGTAAACGGGAGCCAAGAAAAAAAACTGGATTCCCAAACACTTCTCAAGAGTATCGAAGACCAAAACATCAATCGACTCAATATTGTTCTCAAAACGGACGTGCAGGGGTCGCTCGAGGCGATTGAGCAGATACTAGGAACAATAAAATCAGACGAAGTTGGAATAAATTACGTAAAACAGGGCGTAGGAGACATCACGGAATCAGACGTGAAGCTGGGACAAACGTCCGGAGCGGTTGTTTTTGGATTCAACATCCAACCGACAACTGTTGCCAAACGTCTGGCCGAAATGAATAATGTTGAAATAAAAACTTATCATATTATTTATGAATTAGTGGAGGACATCAAAAAGAGACTGACAGACATGCTTGGCGAGGAAACCAGACGAACCGATCGGGGGAAACTCAAAGTATTGGCGGTTTTCAAAACAGGGAAGAAGGATATGATCGTCGGTGGAAAAGTGACTTCTGGGAAAATAGTAAGCGGAGAAAATATCGAAATTCTGCGCGAGGAGAAATCCTTGGGACGGGGAAAGTTAGCCAATCTTCAACAGAACAAAGTAGATGTCGACGAAGTAAAAGAAGGCTTCGAGTGCGGGATCACTTTTTTCGGAGAGACGAAAATCAAAGAAGGCGATATTCTGGTATGTTTTCATGAAGAAGTGGTGAAGAAGACGCTTTAGGATAAAAGCATGCATTCTCGCATTGATCGCATCAACGAACTCATAAAAGAGACTTTGGCAAAAATCATTGCCGAGGAAGTTGATTTTCCTCCGGATATTTTTGTGACGGTGACGCGCGTTGACACATCTCGCGATCTCCGCTATGCTAGAGTGTTTGTCAGTGTTTTTCCGGAAAAGAAATTTTCCCGGGTTATGGAAATACTCAAGCGGGAAGCGTATTCGATTCAGGGTATGCTAAACAGGAAGCTCCACATGAAACCGCTGCCACGAATCGAATTTATGACTGACAAAACAGAGGTCGAGGCTGATAAGATTGAAAAAATTTTAAAAGAGATCTGAAAGCGCAAGTAGAATCTAAGAGAATATGAATTACTCAAAGGAATTTATCCAAATAAAGGAAGAACTTGATAAGGCAAAAAATGTGCTTCTCGTGGCGCATTTGGCACCGGACGGAGATACGATCGGAGCAGTCTTCGCGCTCAAGGAACACATAACTTCACATTTGGGAAAAAAGGCTGAAGTTACTTGCGCTGATTCTCTCTCCCAGCACCTTGGGGATTTTTTGGGCAGCGAAAAAATCAAGAGTCCCGAAAAAATTATTCTTTCTGATTATGATCTCTTGATTGGTTGCGACGCGGTCGAAAGAGGATTTGAAAAAATCATCAAGGAAAAAGGAAAAAATCAGAAGATAATTCTTCTGGATCACCATACGACGCTTCGCATGAAAAACATTTCTCCGGATATCACCGTGAGTGACGAAAAATATTCTTCAGTCTGTGAAATCCTTTTTGATTTTTTTGATTTTCACCGAATTGAGATAGGCAGAAAAATAGCCGAATATCTTCTTCTTGGTGTTTTGGGAGATACGGGAATATTCCAGCACGCAAATACGACACCCAAGGTCATGGAAATGGCAGCAAATCTCATGCGGCGGGGGGCATCTCTTTCAAAAATCATAAGGCTGGTGTTCAAAAACAAGCGTTTGGAGACCTTGAAGCTTTGGGGACGTGCCATGGAACGGGCGGAAATCAATCCGAAAACCGGTGCGATTGTGTCTTATGTGACCAAAAAAGATCTCGAGGAGCTTCAGGGAGAAATCGAGGATATTTCCGGCGTTGCGGAAATCTTGAACACTGTCTCGGGAACAAAATTTTCGCTTGTGCTGTCTGAACGAGGAGAAAATCGGGTGAAAGGAAGCCTCCGAAGTGAAGAGTACAAAAATATGGATGTCTCGGAAATTGCCCGTCTGCTTCGCGGCGGGGGGCACAGGCTTTCAAGCGGGTTCGAGATCAAGGGAAAACTGGTAAAAGACGGAGAGAAATGGAAAGTGGAGTGAAAATTCAGAATTCAAAGTGCAAAGTTCAAAATTTTGGTGTCGCTTCGCGACGATTTTTTTATTATAATATTGTTAAGACTAATATCTTTATGGATAAATATAAAGATCTTGAAGAAAAAATAAAAAAATGCTGCAAATGCCATTTGCGGGGAACTTGCCTAAACGTAGTTCCGGGTGAAGGAGACATCAATGCTAATATAATGTTTATTGGCGAAGGTCCGGGGGCAAACGAAGACAAACAAGGCCGTCCGTTTGTCGGCGCGGCGGGAAAATTTTTGGAAGAAATGCTTTTGATGATTGGCAAGAAACGCGAGGAAGTTTTTATCGCCAATATTTTGAAATGCCGTCCTCCGGGAAACCGCGATCCTCTTCTTGAAGAGGTGGAAGCCTGCTGGCCGTGGCTTCTGGAACAAATAAAAATGATAAGGCCGAAACTGATCGTGCTACTTGGTCGGCACGCCATGGAAAGATTTTTGCCCAATCAGAAAATTTCAAAAATTCACGGCACAGCCTTGCGCCACGAACTTGAAGGGGTCGGCAAACAGGTTTTCTATGCCCTTTACCATCCCGCGGCGGCGCTCTACCAAGGCAGCCTTCGCGAAGTTTTGATAACTGATTTCAAAAAAATCCCGAAAGTACTGGAAGCGATAGATAAAGAAAAAAATATTCCAAATAGTGATATTGAAGAAAAAGTTGAAGTTGAGGAAAAGAAGCAGGAGGCATTGTTTTGATTTTACCTGCCCGAAATGCTTTGCTTATCGGTTGGATTTGTGAAATAATTATGCTAGTTAAAAATTTTTACACGGGATAATACCCTAGCATTTCAAAGCAAGCGGGCTTTTTTCAGTTTTAACTTTACATTAATATCATGGCCGGGTGGCGAAGTAGCTAACGCGGCGGTCTGCAAAACCGCTATTCATGGGTGCAAATCCCATCTCGGCCTCAAATACACCGATTCCCTGCCTTCCGGCAGGCAGGAATTCCGGCTCGGACCTCAAGACAACGACTTTGCCCGGGTGGTGGAATGGCATACACGAGGGACTTAAAATCCCTTGGGAGCAATCCCGTGTGAGTTCGAATCTCACCCCGGGCACATAAGCCTTGTGGGTTTTTACCCCGCACTTGCTTGCATAGTGCGGGGCGAATCCCACCTTGCCCACTTTTCTTATGCTTAGAATAAACAGAAAAAATTTTATTATTTCCGCGGATGACTTTGGGAAAAGTGAACTGGCCAACAGGAATATTCTAAAACTCGCGAAGGCAGGGAAGCTTGATCGGGTTTCAGTGATGGCGGATGGAAACTTCAACCAAAAAGAGGTTACAGATATTTTGGATACGGATACGAAGCTTGATGTTCACCTGCATCTTCATAACCGATTGGAAAATATGGAGAAAATCAAAGAAAGTTTTGTAAGGAGGATCATAATTTTCTTGAGTAATTATCTGTTTGGAATATTTAGCAGGAAAAAAGTGGAAAGGGAATGGGAACAGCAAATCAGGGAATTCACAAAGATTATGGGCAGAATTCCTGATGGAATCAACGCTCACCGCTACGATCATCTTTTTCCGATTTATTTTCCCATTGTGCTGAAGTTAGCTAAAAAAAATGGCATTCGGCGAATTCGATTTGGAAAAATTCTTTCTGCGTCAAAAAATAGCCTTGTATCAGGCATATTGAAATATTTTTGGAGGGTAAATAAAGAAAGATTCAATAATTCCGGATTGGTTTCCTTCAAATACCTCGTGAATCTTGACTGGATCAGAGACCAGAAAGAATTTCCCAAGAGTCACCCGGATGGAAAAACTGAACTTGTTACCCATCCGGAAAGGTTAGAAGAATATAATTTTTTACTGAACATTCCTTCACCATGAATGTCTGGATATACAGCATTGCGAGTGTATTTATGGTCAGTCTGATTTCTCTTATCGGCGTGGCCACGCTTTCTTTTGGAGCGCAAAGAATCAAAAAAATCATCCTCTTCCTTGTCAGTTTTGCAGTGGGAGCGCTTTTTGGAGATGCCATAATACATCTTCTTCCGGAGACCTTCGAAAAAATAAGTTCTAGATCTCTTGCATCATTACTTGTGCTCGGGGGAATCCTTTTATTTTTTATTCTGGAAAAATTTATCCATTGGCGACACTGTCACATGGACAGTTGCAGCAATCATTGGCATCCGAACGTGTCAATTAGCATTTCTGGAAATATAATTCACAATCTCATTGATGGTATGCTCATCGGCGCAAGTTACTCAATTAGTATTTCGCTCGGAATCGCGACGACCTTGGCCATCCTCCTTCATGAGATACCACAAGAAATTGGAAATTTCGGGATTTTGATTCATAGCGGCTTTTCTGTAAGAAAAGCACTGCTCATCAACTTTTTGGCTGCCCTTACCGCTTTTTTAGGAGTATTTTTCTCACTTGTCTCAAGAAACTACGTTGCGAATTTTACTTCATATCTGATTCCTATAGCTGCCGGCGGGTTCTTGTATATCGCGGGATCGGATCTCATTCCGGAGCTGAAACATGAAACAAAAATAGCCGCCTCGGTTGGGCAGCTAGCGGCGATAATTTTCGGAATCGCCGTGATGGCAAGCTTGCTTCTTATTGAATAATCGTCATGGCTTCAAAATTTCCAGCAGATTCTGACCCGTCATCTCCGGCGGGATTTTTATATTCATGGCGGCAAGAATTGTTGGGGCAACATCGCTCAAGATGCCGCGGACATTATTTTTGCTCTCCATTATCTCGGACTCCGACTTTTGACGCTGGTTGTCGGAAGCGATATACCAAAACGGAACGGGAGAAACAGAATGTTCCGTATCAGCTTCTTCGGTTCTAGGATTGACGAGCTCCTCCGCGTTGCCGTGGTCGGCAGTGATAAACAAGCTTCCCCCCATCTTTAAGGCCTCGGGAATTATTTTTCCCAGGCACTCGTCAACGGTTTCAATTCCTGAAATCGTTGCTTTTAGGTCTCCAGTATGTCCCACCATGTCGGGATTGGCAAAATTTATCAGCATGAAAGAATATTTTCCTTTCCCAAGTTCTCTCAAAACTTTTTCAGTAATAATCAAAGCGCTCATCTCGGGCATTTTATCGTAGGTTGAAACGGACTGGGAAGGAACGAGAATATGCTCTTCTTTTTGAAAGGGTTCTTCCCGGCCGCCGTTGAAAAAATAGGTAACGTGCGCATATTTTTCCGTTTCGGCGATACGCAGCTGAAACAAACCGGCATGGCTTATAACTTCACCCAGGCTGTTCGTTATTTCTATGGGGGGAAAAGCGACCTTTGCCGGAATACTATCTTCATATTGGGTGAAACAAACAAACTCTATGCCAAAAAGATATTTCTCTCTTTTGAATTTTGTGAAAGTTGGGAGCACAAAAGCATTCGTGATTTGTCTCGCCCTATCTTCGCGAAAGTTAAAAAAAATAACAGAATCCTTTTCTTTTATTATCCCCGTTTCGCCGTTTCCCATGTCGATCAGTGCAGGTTCAATGAATTCGTCGGTAATATTTGAATTGTAAGAATTCTTTATGGCTTCGAGCGCGCTCTTTTCCTTTTTTCCCTGACCCGAGGTGAGAAGATTGTAAGCTTTTTCAGTTCGATTCCAGTTGTCGTTGCGATCCATCGCGTAATATCTTCCGCAAATCGAGGCGATTTTCCCGCAGGAGTATTCGGAAAGTCTCGTCTCCACGTCTTCGATTATCTTTATCCCTGAGCGAGGTGGCGCGTCCCGTCCGTCAGTGAATAAATGAAGATAAAGTTTTTCCAGGCCGTTCTTTTTTCCAAGTTCAATAAGCGCGTAAAGATGATCGAGGGAACTGTGAACACCTCCGTTTGAGGCCAGGCCCATGATATGAAGAGCACTGTTGTTTTTTTTGGCATTTTCAACGGCTGCCAGAAGCGCATCATTTTGAAAAAAGGATCCATCTTGGATGGAAAGGGTAATACGGGGGAGACTTTGATAGATTACTCTTCCCGCCCCCAGGCTCAGATGGCCGACCTCGGAATTTCCCATTTCTCCCCAAGGAAGACCGACGGAAATCCCAGAAGCCTGAAGAAGAACTTCCGGATAATAGCGAGTAATCCTATTAATCGTCGGGGTTTTCGACTGAGCGATAGCATTCCCTTCAAAAGATGGGTTTTCGCCCCAGCCATCGAGAACCACCAATAATATTGGTTTGATCATATATAAATGATGACCAGTGATTAGTGATCAATTGCTTTTTACCCCCACACCAATTCCAACTACCGTCTTCTAAAATTTGCGAAAGAGAGCGAAGCGGCTTCGCCTTTCAGCCGTAGATAATCAAAACTTGTATTTAGAATTGGTGTGGGGGTGAACGTTTGAATTTTATCATATTCAATGCGGCTTTGACAAAAGACAACAATTGGTATATCATTTATTTCGGTTATTAAATTGATTACTGATGCTTCGATTGGTAACATAATTTTAGTATCTGGTGTTTAGTATTGCATATCCCGTGTCTTTTTTGGAGTATTAATCTGGGTAAACTAAAAACTACAGAAACTAAATCTATCAACTAGAATGAAAACAAGGTGTTATCAACTGAATAGCGCGAAAAATTATGGAATTAAGTTTCGGTCTTCTTTTTATTGGGATATTGAGCTTAGCTGTTGGCTCGGTTCTGGGATATCTTGCCCGCCAGTCAATTGCTAAAAAGCAGCTGGGAACAGCTGAAGGAAAAGTGAATAAGATGATGACAGAGGCTGAATCTGAAGCTCAGTCTACTTTACTTGCGGCAAAAAATAAGGCGGTTGAGATTCTTGAAGAGGTGAAAAGGGAAGAAAAGAAAAGACAGGATCAGATTTTCCGCCATGAAAAAAGAATTGAATCGCGGGAGGAAATGCTTGACAAAAAACTGAATGAACTTGAACGAGGAAAGGATCTTTTGATTCGGAAAGCCGAGGAAGTCAAAAAAATAAGAAAAGAAGCCGAGAGCGCCCGGCAAGAACAGCTCAAAAGACTTGAAAAAATAGCCGGCCTCTCCAGAGAGGACGCAAAGAAAGTACTTCTCCAGCTTGCCGAGGAACAAAACAAGGAGTTTTTGGCTAAAAATATAAAGAAACTCGAACAGCAAGGCCGAGAAGATCTTGAAAAAAAGGCCCGTGACATCATGACGCTGGCCCTTCAACGTTATGCCGGCAGCCATGCCGCGGAGACGACGACTTCGACTGTTTCTATTCCCTCCGATGAGATAAAGGGGAGAATAATCGGCCGTGAAGGAAGAAATATCAAAACTCTGGAGCGGCTCACGGGGATTGAAGTGATCGTTGATGATACGCCGGAAGCCGTAGTCATTTCCGGATTCAATCCGGTCAGGCGCGAGATAGCGAGGATTGCCATTGAAAAATTGATTGAAGATGGCCGGATCCACCCGACGAGAATCGAGGAAGCAATCAATTTTGCCAAAACGGAAGTCAACAATAAAATCAAGGAAGCCGGGGAAGCGGCAGCTTATGACGTCGGGATTGCCGGCCTTGATCCAAAACTTATTCAGCTTCTGGGAAGGCTTCGTTTCAGAACAAGCTATGGCCAAAATGTCCTTCTTCATTCGCTTGAGGTAGCGCATTTGGCCGGGGCTCTGGCAGCGGAACTTGGTGCTGATGTCAGTGTCGCCAAGAAGGCGGGGCTTCTTCATGATATTGGAAAAGCGATAGATCACGAAGTACAGGGAACGCACATTGAAATTGGAATCAATATCCTGCAAAAATTCGGAATTGACAAAGCGGTTATTGACGCAATGAAATCTCATCACGAGGATTTTCCCTTCGAGAGCAATGAGTCGATGATTATAGCGGCGGCTGACGCGCTGTCGGCTTCGCGCCCGGGAGCGAGAAAAGATACGCTTGAAGACTACTTGAAACGACTGGCAGATCTAGAAAACGTTGCCCAGTCTTTTCCGGGTGTCGAGAAATCATATGCTATTCAGGCGGGACGGGAAATTCGGGTATTTGTGAAACCCGAAGAGATTGACGATCTTGGATCGCTAAAACTGGCTCGTGAGATTGCTGATAAAATCGAACAAGAACTTAAATATCCAGGAGAAATCAAAGTGAGCGTTCTTCGCGAAACCAGGGCGGTGGAAACAGCGAGGTAAAAACTCGCGAATTAAGAGCGAATGGGAAGCGAATTAGAACGAATTATTTTCTACTATTGCGTAAGATTCATATTTGGCTTAAAATAGGTAAAAAGTCCCTGAATATAATATTTATTCGTATGTTCGTAACAAATTCGTAATTCGTAGAGAAATTCTAGAAAGCGGGGTGTATTATGGCAACAGATATAAACAAAGAACTGCTCGTCGAGATGGTGGCTAACAAAGTCGGGCAGACAAAAAAAGAAGTCGAAGTCATCGTGGACTCGGTGGTCGACACTATCACGGACGCTCTTCACGAGGACCGCAAAGTCACAATTGCCGGATTCGGAACATTTAAGGTAACTCATCGGGCCTCGCGCGAGGGCATAAATCCGCAAACAAAGCAAAGAATAACTATTCCAGCAGTAAATACTCCAAAGTTCACAGCGGGTAAACGGCTCAAGGAAGCGGTAAGATCCCAAAAAACAGCAGCAACTTCTGAAAGCAATCCTCCTGCCGAAACGACTTCCGAATAATATTTCTGAAATCAAATATCTTTTTATACTTTGCCCCACGTTTTCTCGCCCCTCACCAATTCCGAGAACTAACTTCGAGTTGTTTCTATGAAAAAAGCGAAGCCGCTTTGTTTTTTATAACACGAAAGGCAGAAATATTTTTCAGAATTGGTGAGGGGTAAACGTGGGGCAAATTGTTGCCAGAATAAACTTTATGAAATAGGATAAACTTGGAAGACGGGCTGTCGTATACCGGTAGTACGCGTGCTTTGGGAGCACGTTGACTGGGTTCGATTCCCAGCAGCCCGAAGCTAACAAAACGCATTGATTTATTTAAAAAATATTGTAAAGTTAAATTAGTTATGCGGGTATCGTATAGCGGCTATTATGTGTCCTTGCCAAGGACAAGATACGGGTTCGACTCCCGTTACCCGCTCAAAATTTTTTTTCAAAAATTTTGAGCGAGGCTCGCCCCCTTGGGGCGGCCCGCTCACAAGTATTTATGTTTTATATCTATGTTCTCCAAAGTCTCAAAGATATGAGGACTTATGTTGGGTATACTTGTGATTTTGAGCAGAGACTCGAAAAACATAATCGTGGTTTGGTAAAATCAACAAAACATAGAAGACCCCTTAAGTTATTATTTTCAGAAACTTTCGAAACTGAACAATTGGCAATGGAAAGAGAACTATATTGGAAAAGTGGCGCTGGGCGAAGAAAGCTAAAAGAATATTTTGAGAATAATATTTCTGATATTTCTTGAAACATGGTTTGCTTGAGCCTTTTTTTGTGCGATTATTTCCGATATTTTAGCCAAAATCTCACTTCAAAAAATTGGTTCTAGCTGCGTGCCCTTGCCAGTATCGCTCAATCACACCCACGTTGATATTGACAAGACACCCTGAGCATGCTATGATTCAAAATCGGATAAATCCGATGTTTCTACCACAAAAAGGAGGCTGATTATGCAGCAAGAATCTAGTGCAGCAATGGATTTTACAGCCATTTGGGCCAATACGCCTTTGGCGCTGGTCAACGATTTCCTGCTCAAGGGAGAAGTTGCTCCCCCCCCCGATGGTCCGGTTGGCGAAAACGAAGAAGTCATCGGTGAACTCACGCCCTTGGAGAAGGCCATCTACTCGGCTAAGTATCATGTCGCCGAATCCAACAACACGATGGCCAAAGATGCCGTGAGCAAAGGCGAAAAGCCGGATATGCTCCAGATAAAGCAGAATCATGTTGCCCACAAAACCCTGGATTCTCTTTTCTGGGCCTGCATCCGCCAACGCCTTGGGGCTGCCACCTTCGAAAAGGACGGCGTCGGTATCCGGAAAGACTACAAGATTGTCTGCTACAGCAATGACATGAGCAGTCTTTTCCCCGGAAGCTTCCTCGCTGGCCTGGCGGAATCTATCGCCGAGCATAACTGCGGGGAATGTGCCGACTATGATGAGTGCGACCTCCCCCAAAAGAAGCCCCGCTAACAATTTCTTTTCGGCGTTAGGTATGACAACGCCACCGCCAATATACTCACTTGAGTTGAGGCGGTTTTTTATTCAAAAACAAAGCATTTCTCCCTAAACCCGGTTCTAACCGCGTGTACTAGCCAGCTCAAAATATAAAAATATTCTTGCGGGGATTTTTTGTTGCAGACACTTTTCCTTTTGTATCATTTATGATACAATTAGAATCAATAAATGATACAATTAAGATTATGCCAGCCATCAAGCTGAATGAAAGACAGGAGAAAATCTTGAGGTATATTCGAAAAAACAAATCCGCCAACAATCGGCAACTTCTTGAGTATATTTCGAGATCGGGCGAAAAGATAACAAGGCTGACAATTGTGAGAGACCTAGATAAGCTTCTGCAATTAAAACTAGTTCAAAAAAAAGGCAAAGGACGCAATGTCTCCTATGAAGAAAAAATTGAAAATCCGGCCTTAGCATATTTTGACGTTGAAAGATATTTCAGCCGGTCGCCCGACGAACGGGATATGAAGTTTGAAAAATTCAACTTCGGTGTTTTTGGTTATTTTGAAAAAAATATTTTCACGGGAGCTGAAACCGATAAGCTGGAAAAACTCAATCGGGAATATCAACATAGAATCAAAAAATTGTCCCCCAGCGCTCTCAAAAAAGAATTCGAAAGGCTGACTATCGAATTCAGTTGGAAATCTTCTCAAATCGAAGGAAACACGTATTCTCTCATTGATACCGAGATATTAATAAAGGAGGGAAAAGCAGCCAGAGGACATTCGAAGGAAGAAACTATGATGATCTTGAATCATAAAAAAGCCATAGATTATATCTTCAGCAAAAAGGGCGGCTTCAAATCCTTGAGTCTCCGAAAGATTGAGAATGTACACTCTCTTTTGATCAAGGATCTCTCCGCTGGAACGGGAATCAGGAAAAGACTTGTAGGCATAGCAGGAACAAAATACAGGCCACTGGATAATCCGTACCAAATTAGAGAGGCGATCGAAAAGCTTTGCCGCATTGCAAACAGCAAAAAAATTTCTCCGTCCAAAAAAGCATTAATGGCAATACTCTTGATTTCATACATCCAGCCGTTCGAAGACGGAAACAAAAGAACGGCTCGACTGGTCGGAAACGCCTTGCTTTGGGCAAACAACTTTTGCCCCCTATCATATCGAAGTATCGACGAAGCCGAATACAAAAAGGCGATTCTTCTATTCTATGAGCAAAACAGTGCAAGGTATTTCAAAGAATTATTTACGGAACAATTCAGGTTTGCCGTAAAAAATTATTTTTTGGCTTGAGCTCTCGGTGGAATTATTAAAAGCAAGTTTTCCCTAAACCCGGCTCTAACTCCAGTAGTATATAAATAACTACGGGGCAGGCTGCGTGTACTAGCCAGCTCGCGTTTGATTTAAACAGAGAAAGGTGCTATAATGTGTATAGGTTGAGGTTCAAGGCGGGTGAAAACCCGTTTTTTGCTTTTGAATTATGAAAAAAAGGCGAAATAAAAGAGAGAAAAATAAAAATAAAAAAAACGTGACTAAAAGAATTTCCACCCCGGAAGATTTCCTTTTTGGTTTTCTGGTGGCCGTTTCGCTTGTTTTTTCGCTTCTTTGCGTAAGAAGCGTCGGGCAAATTCCCGTTTCTTCGCCGTCTCTTGCGAAAGAAGACACGAGCGCCAAGGAAAAGCAGATCCGGAAACTGATCAAGGGATACCCCATTGAAAAAATGACACCTTATATTTCCAAAAAAGATGAGAAAGTGGCGGCATTTCTCGTTGCCATCGCCAAGAAAGAAAGCAACTGGGGCGTTTATTCCCCGAAGAAAAATGGCCGCGAGTGCTATAATTACTGGGGCTATCGCGGCCAGGAAAATCCCACTCCTTCGGGGTACAGCTGTTTTTCTTCTCCCCAGCAGGCAGTGAACATTGTCGGAAAGCGGATAAACAATCTTGTCGCCCAAAAAGTGGACACGCCGCGGGAGATGGTCCTTTGGAAATGCGGGGATGGATGCACTCGGAGCGGTGCCCGTGGCGAGGCAAAATGGGTGCGGGACGTTGAATTTTTTTACAAGAAAATTTTATAATCAGCTAATAAACTTCTTCTCCATATGGTCAAAACTCTTTGCCCGATAAGAGACATAAAAGGCTGGCGTAAATATTATCACTGTCCTTACGCAAAATCTCTTTATATAAAACCTGGAGTATCAGATGCGCTCCGTACTTCGGGAAGAAAGGAGAGATTTTTCAGGACGCTTCAGGAAAACGTCGGCCGGGAAGGATATCTCACGAAAGAGAAGATGAAAAAGACTCTGGGCGAATTCAAATCGGAGTTGAGCTCCAATGATTTTTATAAACTTTGCACCTCGATTTTCCCGGATGAGAAACAAAGGTTTACTATGAGTAGCGCCGGAAAGGAAATATCCGCTAATAGCAGGGCGGAAGCAGGAAGTGCTCAAAAAACGTCAACCACAAACGTTCCCGCCCCGGAAAAAATTCAAAATATGGCGGGTAAAGAGAAAAGGCCATTGCAGTTACGTACGGTTTCTCCCCAGCGCTTTTTCCCAAGAGAAAGAATTGATGAAAAAAAAGATGATCCGAAAGGATCCGGCTTCTTCCGGGCAATAAGAACCACAATTGGAAAAAATTAGTCACCAGATTTATCACATGTATATTTGTCTTGAGATCAAAAAGGATAATAAGGCGCGGCTAAGCCTTCGGAACGGAAAAAAAGTCGAAGATTGGCTTGAATGGGAAGAAAACAACTCCCTTTCCCGGCTTCTTTTGAAAAAACTTGATAAAATTTTGCGCAGGAACGGAATCGGGGTTGACAAAATATCAGGATATAAGATAATAAACGATGTACCTAAAAATTGGACGAGCGCGAGGATTGCCGGAATAACGTTTGAGAGTCTCGGGATAGCGGGAGCCCGCCAAAATTTTACTTCGCGAAAACTTAAGCGGGTAAACTTGCCAAAAAAAACAGGGTGTGCTAGGTTATAAAAGCGATATCTAACTTTGGGGGATTTGGATATAACATTTTCGAAAAATAACTAAATACTTCTAATTAAAACCACTTGGCCAAGACTATTTGCTTCCAAGAAATTTCGCGAGGCAAAGGTTGGAAAGTGGCGGGTCTTTTATGTCTTTAGGGCAAAAAACTCTCGGGGTGAAAGAGTCTTTCAGCCCACAATCCTCTCTTAGGAAGAGGAAATTTTTCAGTCGCGTTCCGATGGTGTCTCTTCCGAACTTGATTGAGGCACAGGTCTCTTCCTATCAGTGGTTTTTGAAAGAAGGACTGAGAGAGCTGCTTGACGAGGTCAATCCGATCAATGATTTCACCGGAAAAGATCTGGAACTTTCTTTTTCCGACTATTATCTTGACGAGCCAAAATACGACGAAAAAACTTCAAAATCGAAAAACATTTCTTTCGAGGCTCCTCTTCGCTGCCTCGTGAAACTTCTCAACAAGCAAACAGGAGAAGAAAAGGAGCAGGAAGTATATCTGGGCGACCTTCCCCTGATGACCGATCGGGGAACTTTCATCATAAACGGTGTTGAGCGGGTCGTAGTGAGCCAGCTGATTCGAAGCCCGGGCGTGTTTTTTACTATGGAATACCAGAAGGGGCAGAAACTTTTTGGGGCAAAGATAATTCCAAACCGGGGAGCGTGGCTTGAGATGGAAACAGACATGGACGGGGCGATTTGGGTAAAAATTGACCGAAAGAGAAAAGTGGCCATTACTTCGCTCCTTCGCGCTTTTGGGTTTTCAGCCAACGAAAAATTGCTGAAGACTTTTTCTGACGTGAATAATGGCGAAAAAAGATACATTGAAGCGACAATCGAAAAAGATGTAGCCAAAACGCAAGGTGAAGGATTTCTGGAGGTTTATCGGAGGATCAGGCCCGGTGACCTGGCTACTGAAGATAATGCCCGGCAGATGATTGAGGCCATGTTTTTCAATTTTGACCGCTATGATTTTGGAAAGGTGGGACGCTACCGGCTGAATCAAAGAATGGAGACGAATTTTCCCGACGATGAAGCTCACAGAATTCTGCGGCCCGAGGATCTCGTCGAAATCATAAAAGAAATAATCCGCCTCAACAACAATCCGCTCTCGCAGCCGGACGACATTGATCATCTGGGAAATCGGCGCGTTCGGTGCGTTGGCGAACTCGTCCAAAATAAATTCAGGGCCGGGCTCGCAAGGTTGGTGCGCAACATCAAGGATCGGATGAGTACTTGTGATCTCGCGACAGTCGTCCCGGGGCAACTCATAAATTCTCGTCCGGTGGCGGCGGCTGTCAAAGAATTTTTCGCTTCCTCCCAGCTTTCACAGTTTATGGACCAGGTTAATCCCTTGGCGGAGCTGGAACACAAGAGAAGACTTTCCGCAATGGGGCCGGGCGGACTGACCCGGGAAAGGGCGGGATTTGAAGTGAGAGACGTGCATCAGTCCCATTACGGCCGGATTTGTCCCGTGCAAACTCCGGAGGGGCCCAATATTGGCTTAGTCAATCATCTGGCCTGTTATGCGCGAATCAATGAATACGGTTTTATCGAAACTCCATACCGGAAAGTTGTTATTAAAAACGGAAAACCATATATTACAAAAGAGATTGAATATCTCAATGCGACAATTGAGGATCGAAAAATCATTGCTCACGCGGACACGAAAACGGACGAGAACGGTCGCATTCTTGAAGAAACATTGGAAGCGCGCGTCAAAGGCCAACCTTCCATGATCGAAGCAGCCCAAGTTGAATATATCGATGTTTCAGCCAAGCAGTGCATATCCGTTTCTACGGCTTTGATTCCGTTTCTTGAGCATGATGACGCTCACCGGGCGCTTATGGGATCGAACATGCAGCGGCAGGCCGTATCTTGCATTGTGCCGCAATCTCCGTTTGTCGGAACAGGACTTGAAGACAAAGCAGCGGCCGATTCCGGGCAAGTTGTTCTGGCCCATATTGCCGGAGAAGTTTCCGAAGTGGACGCTGACCATATCACAGTAAAAGAAGAAGGAGCGTCCGGAAAATCCGCTAAAAAAACATATTATCTTCAAAGTTTTGAACGCTCAAACGCGTTCACTTGCATGAACCAGATACCGCGTGTTCAGATTGGAGAAAAGGTGAAAAAAGGCCAGCTGCTTGCCGACGGAGCTTCAACCGACAATGGAGAGCTGGCTCTTGGACAGAACGTTCTGGTTGCTCTCATGCCCTGGGAAGGAGCCAACTTTGAGGACGCGATTATTATTTCAGAAAGGCTTCTCGAGGATGACAGATATACTTCGATTCACATTGAAGATTTCACGGTAGATGTCCGTGACACGAAACTTGGGCCCGAAGTGGTCACTCGCGATATTCCCAACATCGGGGAAGAGAGGCTCAAAAATCTCGACGATACCGGCGTTATCCACATCGGAGCTGAAGTTTCATCAGGCGACATCCTTATTGGAAAAATTTCTCCCAAAGGGGAGGGAGACCTTACTCCCGAAGAAAGGCTTCTCCGGGCGATATTCGGGGAGAAATCAAAAGACGTAAAAGACACTTCGCTTTATCTTCCGCACGGTGAACATGGAAAAGTAGTCGACATAAAAGTTTTTTCAAGGGAGCAGGGAGATAAGCTGCCCGCCGGCGTTATTCAGCAAATCCAGGTTAGTGTGGCCCAGCTTCGAAAAATTTCCGTTGGTGACAAATTAGCCGGAAGACACGGAAACAAGGGCGTGATTTCGAGAATTGCTGCCGTGGAAGACATGCCCCATCTTCCTGACGGGACACCTGTGGATATCATTCTCAATCCTTTGGGCGTCGCGTCCCGCATGAACATAGGCCAGATACTCGAAGCTCACTTAGGTTGGGCGGCGGCGCGTCTTGGCTACAAAGTGGCGAGTCCCTCACTGGCCGGCGTTAGTGAATCTGACATCAAAGGTCAGCTCAAAGAAGCCGGTCTTCCCGAAGACGGGAAAATGAAGCTCATCAATGGAAAAACCGGCGAATATTTCAATGAAAAAACTATGGTTGGCTATATGTATATCATGAAACTGAATCATCTTGTGGAAGATAAAATTCATATGCGCTCTATAGGGCCGTATTCGTTGATCACCCAGCAACCGCTCGGAGGAAAAGCCCAGTTTGGGGGCCAGAGATTCGGAGAGATGGAAGTTTGGGCACTCGAAGGTTATGGGAGCGCCTACACGCTTCAGGAAATGCTGACTATAAAATCCGATGACGTTCTGGGGCGATCCAAGGCCTATGAATCAATCATAAAAGGCGAAAAAATAAGAAACCCGAATGTTCCGGCTTCTTTCAACGTTTTGGTAAGCGAACTCAAAGGGCTTTGCCTCAATGTGGAACTGGCGGAGGAAAAGGAAGGACTAATGGAGAAAAATCAGGAAAAAGAAGGAGAAGAAAAAAAAGAAGAAGATGCCGGAAGAAAAGATAAGGCATAGAAACTATTATAGCTTCAGAATTAATAATATCTAAAAAATGTTTCAAGCTTCCAACACTAAAGTATCCGACTTTGATTCCATCCGCTTGAGGCTGGCCAGTCCCGAGGATATTCTCAATTGGTCTCACGGAGAAGTGACAAAACCGGAAACGATAAATTATCGGACCCAGCGCTATGAACGCGATGGTCTTTTTTGCGAAAAAATATTCGGTCCCGCCAAAGATTGGGAATGTTATTGTGGGAAATACAAAAAAATTCGATACAAAGGGATAATCTGCGACAAGTGCGGAGTCGAGATAACCCGGTCTATTGTCCGTCGGGAACGGACCGGACACATAAAACTAGCTGTTCCCGTCTCCCACATTTGGTTCTTGCGTGGAGTGCCTTCGAAAATAGGCCTGGCGCTGGGAATGTCCACCCAAGACCTGGAAAAAGTTGTCTATTTCGCGAGTTATGTTGTCATGGAGGTGAATGAAGAGGCAAGAAAAGAAGCTATTGCGAGAATCGATTCGGAATACAAAAGCAAACAGAAAAGGATAAGGGGCAGCGAATCCAAAGAAGAAGGGGAAATCGAAGATCTCAAAAGTGCCTATCAGGCCAGCCGGGATGAAATAAAGAACCTCAAAAAATTTCAAATTCTCTCAGAAGTCGAATATTTCAACCTCTCGATGAAATACGCGCACGTGTTCAAAGCCGGAATCGGAGCGGAGGCGATCCGGCGTCTGCTCGAAGGATTCGATCTTGAGGGAGAAATAAGAAAAATTGAGAAAGAACTGCAAGAAGACAAAGCGGCTGACAAAAAAAGAATGCTCAAAAGACTAAAACTCTTCCAGGGTATGAGGCAATCAGGGATTCGCCCTGAGTGGATGCTCCCGACTGTCATTCCGGTCATCCCGCCGGACCTTCGACCCATGGTTCAGCTTGACGGAGGAAGATTTGCGACATCCGATCTCAACGATCTATACCGCCGGATTATCAACCGTAACAACCGCTTGAAAAAACTCATTGAAATAGGAGCTCCGGAAGTCATCGCGCGAAACGAAAAAAGAATGCTTCAGGAAGCCGTTGACGCCCTTTTTGACAATTCAGCCCGGCGGGGCCAGACATCGGTAGCCGCATCAACCGGCCAGAAGAGGGCTCTCCGCTCGCTGGCTGACATGCTCAAAGGAAAACAGGGAAGATTCAGGCAGAATCTTCTCGGAAAGCGCGTCGATTATTCTGGCCGAAGCGTGATCGTGGTGGGACCGCAACTCAAACTCCATCAATGTGGAATTCCCAAGAAAATGGCGCTTGAGCTCTTTAAACCGTTCATAATCAACAAACTTATCGAGAAAGAGTACGCCCATAATGTCCGGAGCGCCGGAAAAATGGTTGAATATGAAGCGGAAGAGGCTTATGAAATGCTAGACGAAATAATCGAACATCACTATGTTCTCTTGAATCGCGCTCCGACATTGCACCGTTTGAGCATCCAGGCTTTTCAGCCGGTTCTCATTGAAGGCAAAGCGATACAGATTCATCCAATGGTGTGCGCCGCGTTCAACGCGGACTTTG
>Ga0154694_119_pt3 | contig 20400 bp, 18 predicted proteins | sample Rifle2008BG13ft_FD_105712 | JGI IMG/M metagenome (GOLD analysis project Ga0154694, IMG submission 105712) | Candidatus Moranbacteria bacterium RBG_13_45_13
CCGCCAAATTTCCCACGTACCAGATATTGTCGCCTTGAGAAACCAGCGGCTCTGAATTGGAAAAGGTGAATTTATCCGGATATTCGGCTTTTAACTTGAGATCGTTGAAATTTTCCTGTCCGGTGTTCTGATACGTGATAGTGTATGAGATGGCGTTTCCCGGGGCAGCGTTCGCGGGGCCGCTCACTTCAACCGCGAGGGGGCTCGAGGATATGAAAATGCTCTTGTTTCCGACTGCCGCAAAAGTTGAATTGAAAGTGGAAGATTTGTATTCTAATTTGACTTCCATATACACCAGCGCGTCGCGGGGACCGAAAAACTTTCCCCGAAAGGTCACCTTACCGCTGTTTTTTCCGGCAATTTTTCCGATGTTGAACTTGCTGACCGTCGGCCCCTCCGTTTCAAATTGCAGGTTCCCAAAAGGTTTGAAATTTTCGGAATAGCTGATATAAAGCACCGCATCCTTGAGGGAAGCCCGATTCAAATTTTCATAGCTTATTTCAAAATCAGCCGCATCAGAGCTCTTTACTTTTTCCGGTCCGGACACGGCGACCTTCACCCGTTCCTCGGAAAAAGCGGTTTTGCGGATGAAAAAAGCCAGCCAGATTATTCCCGCAATTCCGACTATTGCACCCGCTATGATGGAAATTTTTTTGATCAGCTTTTTTCTCTTTTCTTTTTTTTCCTCCTGCTCTTTTACCCAGACTCCTTTCCTCTGGTCCAGATCAGACTGAAAATTTGCCGAAGCAAAGGGATTTTCCTCAGACTTGATCGGATCAGTTTCGCCCGGTTTCCCGATTTGATCCGGCTCCGGATTTTCCTCGTTTCTATAAAGCTTTTTTTCTGTTTCCTGAAGAGACATATTATGAACAATTATACAACAGTTCCTGTTTTTTAGTAAATAAGTCTTTCTCGCGAACTGGAATTTCTTTGCCGGGTACCGGATGCTAAAAATTATATTTTTTGAATTCTTCTCTTATTCTCCCCAATTCACGCAATTCCGCCTCTTTCGCTTTCACTTTCAGAATTTTTTCGAAAGAATTGGCCAGAAATATTCTCAGGAGTTTGATTTGATTATTTGTCATCTCAACCAGGCCTGTTTCGTTTTTGAAGCATTTTTCGCAGATTATACCGCCCGCCGCCGCAGAAAAAAATTTTCTTCCGGCTTCCCTGAATCTGGTATCACATTTCAGGCATTTCATTGTTTCCGGCCTGTTTCCGAGAAAATCAAAAAGTTTCCACCAGAAGGATTCATTGAGTATTGTTCTCTGATATTCCTTATTCTCTGGATTCCCGAAGTATCTCAAAAATTCACATAACAAATCGAATATTTTCCCCCCTTTTTCCTCCTCGGCAAAATTTTTTACGAAGAACTGGCAAATTTTGAGGATTTCCCTTAGTTTTTCAAAATCATTTTTCAGATTTTCAAAATTTTCAAGCGTGATAGCGCTCGTGATCTGCCCAATTCCTTTTGAGCGGGCAACGTATACTTCGGAAAGCGTCACCGGCTCAAGGTGCCCGGCAAGCTTTGCCGTTTGTTTGCGCACGCCTTTCCCGATTGCCGTGAGGACTCCATTTTCCCTGGTATACAGAAAATACATCCGGTCAAATTCGCCGATGTCGCGCGAGGACAAAATAATAGCCGTGAACTTTTGCATGGCTTCATTATATCAAAAAGAAGAGCCGCGGGGGAATTTCTGCCCTGCGGCCCGATATTTTTCGTCATTGGAAAATCTTCCGGTTCTGGAAAATTTCTCAAAATTTCTTTTTCCTTATTTTTTATATCTTCTTCAGCCAAACTTTCACGGGAGTCGTTTCGAGTTCGATAAGCTCTGTTATGTTGGCTTCCGGATCTTCACCCTCGAGAACGCTAATCGCCAGGGTCTCTTTTTTTATCGTCCCACCAAATTTTTCGAAAATTTCTTTTCCTCCCTGATAGCAAAGGGAAATTCGGTTGTCAACGTCAAAGCCCGCCCTTTTCCGCATTTCCTGAATTCGGCGAATAAGCTCACGCGCTTCGCCTTCGAGGCGAAGACCTTTTGTGATTTTTGTGTCCAGCCCTATTTCCCAGTTTATCTCTTCTTCCCGCACGATTCCTGCCTCATCCATTATGCCGCCGGCAAATTCAACTTTTTTCACATTGACTTCGTCTTTGATCAATTCGCGTAATTCCTGGCCGACATCCTCGTTTATTTTCAGCTCCGAAAGCGGCTGGCGGACTTTGATGCCGACTTTCACGCGCGCCGCAAGGCCGAGTTTCACAAACCGACGCACAAGCTGCATTTTTTTGTTCAATTCTTCGTCAATAATTTTTTCATCGGCTTCGGGAAAATCGGCGAGATGGACGGACTCGTTATTTGTCAAATTTTTATAAATCTCTTCGGCCACAAACGGTGTGAACGGCGCCATGAGTTTTGCAAGTTCAGCCAGGACGTAGTGCAGAGTTTCATAGGCTCGTTTCTTGTCTTCGTCGTTTTCAGATTTCCAAAATCGCTTCCGACTTCTTCTCACATACCAGTTGGACAAACTGTCAATGAATTCCGGAAACAATCTCGCCGCTTTGTTCAGCTCATAACTTTCCATATGCTGGTTCACGCTCTTGATCAAGCTATTGAGCGCTGAAATTATCCAGCGATCCAACAAATTTTCCAAACTTTTGACTTTTGACTTTTGACTTTTGACATCAAATTTATCTATATTCGCGTAGAGCACGAAAAACGAATACGTGTTCCAGAGCATCCGGAACATTCCCCGCACGTTCTCGGCCATATCTTTCTCTGAAAATGTCAGATTCTCCGCTGCAACGACAGGGGAGCTCATGAGATAATACCGCAGTGCGTCGGCTCCGTATTTTTCCATCACTTCCGCGGGGTCGGGATAGTTTTTGAGACGCTTCGAGAGTTTTTTTCCGTCTTCTCCGACCACAATCCCGTTCACAACCACGTTTTTATAAGCCTTTGAATCTTTGATGGCCGTTGCAATCGCGTGGAGATAGTAGAACCAGGCCCGCGTCTGGTCCTGGCCTTCCGCTATGAAATCGGCCGGAAAACTTTTTTCAAACGCATTTTTATTTTCAAAAGGATAGTGGACTTGAGCGTACGGCATCGAACCCGAATCAAACCAGGTGTCAAGCACATCTGGAATCCGTTTCATCGCTGCGCCGCATTTCTCACAAGGGAAAGTGATTTTATCGACGATGTGTTTGTGGATGTCCGTTATTTTCCCGCCAGATAACTCTTCAAGCTCCCCTATATCCCCGACCACCTTAATCTCCCCGCAATCGCACTTCCAGATCGGAATGACCGATGCCCAAAAACGTTGGCGGGAGATTGACCAGTCCCGCGCCTCCTCGAGCCAGTTGCCGAAGCGGCCGATTTTTATGTGTTCCGGCGACCAGTTTATATCCCCCGCAAGTTCAATCATCCGCTCTTTTATTTTCATGATATTCACAAACCAGGATGAAGTCGCGTAATTGAGAAGCGGCGTATCGCATCGCCAGCAGTGCGGATAGTTGTGCTCATATTGGGCTTTTGAAAAAAGCAGATTATATTTGGCTAGATATTTGATGATTTCAACGTCCGTTTTCTGTGAATCTTTGAGTGGCTTCACATCAAGCCCGGCGAAATCTTTGGCCTCCGGACGAATGACTCCATCCATATCGACATGCGAAACAAAAGGCAGATCGTGCTGCTGTCCCAAATTCATATCATTTTCCCCGAATGCCGGCGCGATATGCACAATACCCGTTCCCTCCTCCATCGTCACAAAATCAGCTGGATACACTTTCCATCCATTCTCGCGATTCTTGAGGTTTTCGTCTTGAGAGTAATAATCAAAAAGCGGTTTATATTTTTTACCGACTAGCTTTTCGCCGCTGAATTCTTCGATTACTTCATATCCCTTATCCCCTATAATTTCTCCCGTTCTTTCTCCTGCCAAAATATACTTTCCCTCTTCTCCCTTTATACTTACTACTTGATACTTAATACTCGGATTCACCGCCAGCGCCACATTCCCGATGAGCGTCCACGGCGTTGTCGTCCAAGCTAAAAGAAAAGTCTTAACCTCCTCCCCTGCCCGAGGGGAGGTGTCCCGCAGGGACGAAGGGGTGGGAGAATCCTCCAATTCGAATTTAACCACTGCCGATAAATCCTTGATTATTTTGTACCCTTCCGTAACCTCTGACTGCGACAAAGTTGTCTCGCAACGGGGACAAATATGCATTGAGCGGTAGCCTTCGTATATCAAACCCTTTTTCCAGAGCTCTTTGAAAACCCACCAGACCGATTCCATAAAAGGCAAGTCCATCGTCTTGTAGGCATTTTCCATATCCGCCCAGCGCCCAAGCCGGCGGATTATTTTTTTCCAATTCTCAACATATCCCAAAACCTTCGAACGGCAAATTTCATTGAAGCGTTCCACTCCGTATTTCTCAAGAATTTCTTTTTTACGCTTCACTCCCAATTCCTTTTCGGCAATGTTTTCGATCGGGAGTCCGTGGCAATCCCACCCCCAGACCCGCGGAACATTGAAACCGCGCATCGTCCAGTATCGCGGGACGACATCTTTCATCGTGCTCGCGACAATATGGCCATAGTGAGGAGTGCCCGTCGCGAACGGAGGCCCGTCGAAAAAACTATAAAGAGGAGCGTTCTTGCGAAGCTCCAGTGATTTCTCAAATATTTTGTTCTCTTCCCAAAACGCCAGAATATTTTTCTCCATTTCGGGAAGGGATTGTTTTGAATTGACAGGATTAAACATTTTTGTACACCTCCAAAGTTTCTCGTGCGCATTTTTCCCAGCTGAACTTTTTGGCCTGCTCTTTCCCGGCCGCAGACAATCTTTCTCGCAGCGCCTTATCCTGCGCCAGATTTTCCATACCTCTGGCAATTCCTTCCGTATCATGCGGATTCACAAAGCAGGCAGCTTTGTCCACGATTTCCGGAATTGAAGAAACTTTCGAAACCAGGCACGGCGCCCCGCAGGCCATCGCTTCAACAATTGTCTGCCCAAATCCTTCATAGAGCGAGGGCATGACGAAAAATTCGCAATTGGCATAAAGGGGCTTCAGCTCGTCACCGCTCACATAACCGGTGAAAACCACGTCTTCTTTGACTCCCAGATCCTCTGTCTGCTGGAAATAGGCCTCGGTCAGCCAGCCCTTTTTCCCAGCAACGACCAGCTGATAGTTGGATTTTCCCTGAAAAGAATTTTTGAATTTAGAAAAAGCCTCAATCACGCGCGTCAGGTTTTTGCGCGGCTCAAGCGTTCCCAAAAAGAGAATATATTTGTCTTTGACTTTATAAAGATTTTTCACGTCTTCGGCAGACCCGGCTGAAGCAGTATCAAAAAATCGGTTGTCAATCCCGTTGTATATGGTTGTGATTTTCTCCGCGGGATAGCCAAGAAATTCCCGCACGTCCTTTTTGGTCGATTCGGAGACAGCGATGATATGGTCTGACTTTTTGGCCGCGAAGCTGTAAAGTGTTTTCAGTTTTGCGGTTGAAAGTTTGGGAAATAACTCGGGCACCCTGTACGGCGCGAAGTCGTAAAAAGTCGTCACGATTTTCCCACGGTAAGTGGCCGGCACGCGATAGAGCGGAGAAGTCGTGTGGAGCACATCCATTTTTTCCCGGGCATAGGTCGCCATTCCCAAAATTTCACTATAAGCCCCCGGCATGTATTTTTTGTAATCGGAAAACGGAAAAAATTTTATCTTCACGTTCGGCTTCGAAAAGCGCTTCACGTCCTTGTCGCGAACCTTGAAGTCAAAAAACAAAACATATTGATTTTCCCGGTCTATTTCCAGCAGATTTTTGATGAGCTGCCAGACATAATTCGCCACCCCCGTGGGCGCCGACTTCTCCGGATTCAGTATGGCTCTTGCGTCAATTCCAATTCGCATAAAAATGAATATTACCTGTTATTATACTGCCTTAAAAAAAACTGTTCGTCAATGGAAAAAATTCACAAAAACAGCCCTGATTCACATCGGGGCTGTTTTGAATTCTCCGCGGACTATGAAGTTCCGCTTAGATTTTCTCGACTTTCGTCGCGTTCGGACCTTTCGGGCTTTCGCTGATTTCGAACTGAACCTTGTCTCCTTCCTTCAAATCATTGAACTCAACACCGACGAGTTCATTAGAATGGAAGAAGAGGTCCTTGTCGCTACCTTCCTGGGCGATGAAACCAAACCCTCGATCTGTCAGTCTTTTGATTGTTCCTTGTGCCATCTTTATGCGAAGACTAATTAGATTCACATTTTGTCGTAATGCAAAAATGAGTTCGACGAAGCTGCTATTGCATACTTTGTGATACCCTGATTCTAACATTTGGACGTTCTTTGTCAACAAACGCGGAAAACTTCCGCCCGCCGAGTTTGTTTCTCCGCCCCGAACAAAAACCGCCCACGGGGCGGTTTCTACTCCCAGTATTCAATGCCAAGATGAGTTATCGCCCGACGAACCCGCTGACAGCGAGGCCGATGTAGTACGGCCAGAGAACGATGGCCAGCAACCCCTGCCAGAAAGCAAGGTGCAGAAAACCAATCGTGAAGAGCCATCCCGCAAACCAGGAAAAAGCCGAAAAGCTGTGGTTTTCTATTTTTATCTTTTCCATAGGCCCATGATAACATCAGTCTATTTCTATGTCGATAATCTGGCAGCAAACGTTGAACATACAGCTTAGCTCCGCTGGCTGGAAGAATGTTAGAACCTTTTTAGAATAAAAAACAGAAAACCCGCCGAAGCAGATTTTCTGCAGGCGGGTTTTAATATGGGAACATCCCCATATCCTAGAAGCTGACCGTCAATCGGCTTCTATCAACCGCTTCAAGCTTTTCCAGATGCTCCAGGGCGTCAAACAGGTTCTTCCCGACGAACAAGCCGCCACGATACCACCCCATCTCATCCTTCTTCCTCCTGTAGGCATATCTTTTCTCTTCAAGGAGCTTTTTGACCAAAACTGCGTTCAGTTCCCGGAAGGGAATTTCGTTTCCCATCCCGACCCAGAAGGCCAGACGTATTCTCCTTTTTAGCAGATCAGATATAAACCTAGGAGCCTTCTTCTTTTTCGGCAGATATTTTTTATATCCCGGACGAAGCTCAGCCAGCAGGAGCAAGGCTTTTCCATATGCCTTATCCTCTTCGTTTTCCAGTATATCTACCCTCTTTTCAAGAGGACCAATCTCCTCTTCCACGCAGAGACCTTCGATGCTGTCTAGCTTGCCTACTATCAGCTTAAGGCTTCTTATGAAAATCATAATGAACTTGTCCGCGATATGCCCGTTATGGACCCTAAGGCCCAATATGTTCTTTATTCTTTCCATTGTCCCCCTCCTTGAAATAATTGCGATACTAAAAAATAGCATGCCCAGTGCTATTTGTAAAGATGCTCCGAATCGTGGACAATGTTAGAACTATAATCCAGCGGCAGAAAAAGTATATTTATATTCCAGATTTAAGAATGTAGAAATATACTGAATCGTCTAAGTTTACCCTATTTTATAACTCACTATATATTTTGAAAATAAAACAGCCCTTCCGGTCAAATATTGATAGACCAAAAGGGCTTTGTTTGGCGAACACGGATTACGCTGTCCGCCAGGATATGACATGTCCTCCCTTGAAAATCCGCACGTCTCCCAGATAATTCGGAACTTCCCACGAATCTCTCCGTAGGGTGATTTCGCCTTCGTTCAGCGGCAAGCCATAGAAATCCGCTCCGAATCTGGAAACAAAGTTTTCCAACTTGAAAAGAGCATTATTTTGTTGGAACAGCTCGCAGAGCAGCGGCAGAGCCACTGGCGCCGTGAAAATTCCCGCTGCCGGAGGTATCTTTTCTTTGGCGCTCCTTGGATGTGGAGCGCTGTCGGACCCGAAGAAGAATTTCGGATTGCCGCTCGTCATCGCTTCGATGACAGCCAGCATGTCTGAAACCGACTTGGCAATGGGCTTGCAGTAGCTGTCAGGACTGCGGAGTTTTCCCTTGTAGTCAAAAACGCTACCGTAGTTCAGAATTGCATGGTGAACAGTGAGGGTTGCTCCGACGCTTTTTGGAGCGCTTCCCACGTACTGAATCATTTCCCGGGTCGTGGCGTGCTCCACAACGATTTTTAGATTCGGGAAGTGCCTGACAACTTCTTGCAAAAAGGGAATGGCATATATTTCCCTGTCTATTTCAGCTAACGGAGCACCGCTTTCATCCAGAGGCGACTCCCAATGTCCCGAAAATATCATCCCCAACTTTTCCGCCATTTCCAAAACGGGATAGAAATCGTGCAGTTCAGTGAGAGCTACGCCTTCTTCCGAATTCGTGGACACATTGTTGGGAATATACTTGAGGACCCTCATGCCCCGAGCAAAGGCCTCTTTGACGATTTGAGGCGCCGTGCTCGTCGTGAGCATAATCGTCATAATCGGGCTGAAGTGGGAATCAACCCCAAGAATTTCTTCCCGATACTCGTACGCGTCTTTTGCCGTCACAATCGGCTTCGGCAAGTTGCCCATCACTACGCCTCTTGCAAAAACTTTAGAAGTGTAGGGCAACACCATTTTGAGCATATTCCCCGTCCTGGGATGAAAATGCATATCGTCAGGACGGCGGATGATTATTCCTCTCATCTATTCACCTCCGTAAAGTTGTCTGGCTCTTTCGATGATTCCTTTGACTCTCCAGGGTCGGATAATTGCCACCGTGCCAATGGAAACGGCATCGGCACCATTTGCGTGGAGATAGTCCACATCACTTGCCCGCAAAATTCCACCGCCGCCGATAATCGGAACCGAGACGCCTTTTTCCTTGGCTTCGAAAATCCAATTGCCGATGATAGGAAGAAGCGGATAGCCCGAAAGACCGCCGCCGCCCAGATGCCTTAATGGCGATACGGTACTTCCGAAGATTTTCCGCCAATCGATTTTATCCGGTAGTTGACCCCAGGGAATCGTGTTGGACACCAAAATGGCATCGCACAATCCCGAAGCGGCAATTCGGACAATCGCCTCAATCGGGGTCAGGGCGTTGACTTTGATAATTTTCGGAATGTCCAAGCCAGAAAATGGTTGAAGCTGGTCAACCGCATCGTCGATGAGACTCAATGAACAATGCGCAGTATTCGGGCAGGAGATGTTGAGCTCCAGACCCACTCTAGTTGAAAAACTGGGCAGTTCCCTGGCGAAAATTCTTGCGAAAATCTTCGCCTCTTCAATCCGCTGTTCCTTGGTCGCTTCCACCGACATAAAGGAAATGAAAAATGGTTCCCTGCTCTTCTGCCAAAAACCTTGAGAAAAGAGATGATTTGCTCCAGGCCCGCTTAAGCCGACAGAGTTAAGAACAACCCCCTTGACAGGATAGACCCGCACGCAGTCGGGAAACAAAGAGCAAGGTTGAAGATTGTTATCCAGCTCCATATTACCCTTCCTTTCATTCAGGGTAGTTGTTTTTGACACGAATGTTGCCCCGCCGAAGTCGAAACCTTTTCGGAAGATTTGCCTGTAAAACTTGTGAAACCTCCAACCATCGCCGAAGAAGTTCAGCGTTCCAGATGCAACGAAGACGAAGTAATCTATTCCTCGCAGATTCATACTGTTTTCCTCCCTTATTGTAAAAGGTCTGCTATTTTCATCAATAATTTGAAATTCTGCCGTATTGAAAAGCTAGTTCAAAACAGGTGAAAAAGCAAGGGAGTGATGGAGCAATTAATATAATTTTCAGTTCTAACTCCACATTTGGGTATAAAAAATAACCGCTTAAATAAGGGCTATTTTTATAGGCTCGCTTGGCGGGACAGCTTTCGAACTTTTGATTGGGAGAAAGCTTTTCCTGATCCACTGATTGTTATAAATCAAACAAGACAACTACTCGCATTATCATAATTATTTAGAAGCAAGTTTTTTGAAGAGATTTTCGTATTCATTAACCATGCGTTCGACTGAAAAGCGTTTTTCTACACTATCTCTGCATTTGACAGGTGAAATAATTGCGACTTTTTTAACTGCCTCGGCCATTTAATCAAGAGCCAAGCGGGCAAGAAGGTAAGACACTGTTGATTCAGCACCCTGGTTCAAATTAATTTCTTTTTCTCCAACTCCATCATAGCATCCGCCTGTCGTATGATCATAGACTACCTGACCCAATATATTATTTCCAAGAAACCAGTCAAAGGCATTGCACATCTTTTCTTTATATTTTGTATCACCACTCACTTCATACATTGCTTTTAGCGCTAAAACAAGCGCCGTCACTTCCTCCGGTTGCTGATCAAAAAGTGTTTTCTTTCCACCTCTTTCAAACCAACCACTTTGCCCGACAGGAGCGCAACAATTTATCTTAAATGAATTGAATGCGAGAAAATCAAGCGCAGCTTTGGCAATATTAAAATATTTTTGATCACCTATCCGTTTGTATGCCAAGAGCAGAGATTCGGGAATTACACCATTTGAATAAGCCAAAATATCTTCAAACCACTGCCAGTTAGGTTCACTATTTTTTTTATATAATCCCACAAGATATTTGCAATATTTTTTTAGCATATCTTCATATTTTTTATCATGATCGTATTCTAACCATTCGCATAGAGCTTTTATATAAAATGCCGCTGCCCTCGGAACAGGCACTATTTTATTTAAATTAAACTTCATCCTAAAAATTTTTGCGGCTTTCTTTCTTAGTGACGATGGCATAGATTTCGAAGCAGAAACGACAGCTAACGCATACATCCCGCGTGCGCAAGCATCATCCAAGCCTTCCCGAATATTACGTTCAATATTAAGTGTTTTATCGTGATTAACATAATTGTGGTATCCAGGACTACTAAAAATATACTCGAGAAATTTAAGATAAATATGAGCCAATTTTAAGGCTGTTGCATTTTTATGTTTTTCATAATATCTAGTAACCGCAATCAATGCTCGCGCATTATCATCTAGAGTATACCCTGAATCCGGATCTGGTTCTGTCAGTTTTGCAAATTGGAGAATGCCAAAATTATCAGTCATTTTTATTAAGTGTTTGAGCTTAATTTTAGGTAAATTTTTTTCCTGCAATCCTAATTCGGGTACGATAGCTATAAACTCCCGCATATAAGAAAGCGCGACATTCTGCCAGGTCATCCTTCTGGTTCTGAAATAGGCCTTTTTACCCATTTCTATTGCAAGATTTTTGCTTTCCAAAATATCATTGATAGCCTCGGCAATTGCTGAAGGATTTTTGAATTCAACTAATCTTCCAACTTCTCTTGTCACATCTTCCTTAGCCTGGGCAAAGGCAGTTGAAACTACTGGACGTCCAGCGCCAAGAGCATAGGATAGTGTTCCTGAAACTGCCTGATTTGGATCAAGAGAAGGTGAAAGATATATATCTGTCGCTTGCAGGAATTGCAAAATTTTTTCTGTCGGGAGATATGTATTATAAAAAAAAACATTTTTATCCAAACCGAGTTTAAATACAAGCCTACTAAGATTATTTCGATATTCTTCTCCTTCTTTTTTTAAAACTACCGGATGAGTCGCGCCCACAATCAAATAGACTATATCGGGAAATTTCTTCACTATTTCCCGAAGTGCCTTAATGGCATATTCAATTCCCTTGCCTTTGTTCAAGAGTCCAAAAGTTGAAATTATCGTTTTTCCGCTTAATCCAAGCGCAAGCTTAGCTTTTGCAGTGCCCTGATAAGGAATAGCATGAATGCCGTGCGGAATAATTTTTATTTTATTCGGATGAATGCCATAATCAGCCATCAATATTTTTTTTGATGTTTTAGTCATCACAATAATGCATCTGACATAATCATTGATAGCTACCACAATTTCCTTGTATTTTTCAAAATATGGGTTTGATTCCGGTAAAATAGTGTGCATGGCAATCACAACCGGCTTTTTTATCTCACGTAAAAAATCAAGCAAATACGAGCCATTTTCACCACCATGAATACCGAACTCATGCTGGATACAAATTAATTTTATTGAAAGTATTTTGTTAAGTTGCCGGGCAACTTCCGCGTATTCGCTTTTCTTGGTCTGAGAAATCTCCATAATGACCGATTTAGGGTAATTCAAGCGACTCAATTCGTTAGCATTCAAAGCAACGACTTTCGCTTCTTCTTGAGGGAAAAAAAGCTCATTAAAAACATTAACAAGATCTCTGGTGAATGTAGCTATGCCGCATTCTCTGGGAGGAAAAGTTGACAAATAGACAATCCAATTTTTATTTATTATTTTCATTTATTTAATTCAAAATAGAGTCATTCTTTAATTCGGAAAGTAAACTTTTTAAATCCATGCTTTTGGCGGCAATGAGCTTGTCGCCCGCTCCATAATAAATAAAAAGTTGGCCGTCTCGAACAACGCAGCCTGTTGGAAAAACTACGTTATTGACATCCCCCCTTTTTTCCCATTCTTCTTTGGGAGAAAAAAGAGGCGCTCGCAAACGGCCGATTACTTGCGTAGGATTATCGCGATTAAGTAGCGCGGCGCTGGCATGATAAATTTTTCCGTATTTTGAATCCTCTGCTGCGTGATAAATCAAGAGCCAGCCATCCTCCGTTTCAATAGGAACCGCTCCGCCACCAATTTTGTAATTTTCAAACTCATACTTTGGATCAAGGATGATATATTTATCAAGTTCCACAAAATATTTTCGCCAGTAATTGTCATTAAGCTCAGAAAATGAATTGAAATAAGCAATCTGGATTCCGGGGAGCACTCGATGAACAAGAGCGAACTTTCCATTAAATTTTTTCGGAAAAATAAATGCATCTTTTTCCCAGAGATATACATCTTTCCCTACTCGCTCTTTCATCTTTGCTTCAAAAAATTGGTATATTTCTCGCACTTTTGACTGTCTAAATATATCTTCTGCTTCATCGTAAGTAAATTGCGCCGAAATAACTCCCTGTTTTTCAAAATGCGCAAGATCTTTGCTGGTAGCATAGGCAATCATAGCATTTCTTCCGTCATAGACAGTATAAAAAAAATAATATATTCCATCCAAAAAAACGATGCGAGGATCTTCTACGCCTTTTTTTTCAAAGTCATATTCAGGAACCAAAATTGGATGATCAAGCCGATTAACTGCTTTCCCGCTTTCATCGATTTGACAATATCCAATTGAAGAAACAAAATCGCCCTTTCGAACTGCTCGATAGAACATATGTGTAACGCCATTCGCTTCAATACACGTCGGATTGAGCACCGCTTCGTTCTCAAACGGCAAATTGGTTGCCTCTAGAATAATTCCTTCATCTTTAATTTGAACCATAAATATTTTCAAAGCTTAATTAGGCACTCAGTGGGCATGCCTGAGATAAAAATAACGCCCTCCCACTAAAGTCTGACGTTATCGCGCTGAAATTCACCATCCCTCACTTGCTCACACTACCACATCTGCAGGTTTTTTTCAATCCGCTGATACTACTTTTATCCATGATTTATCGTCGCTCATCATGTTCAGGTCAGAAAGCTTGAATCCCGCTTAAAGCAACAAAAATAAGGCTTGAACAAGCCTTAAAATAAAGTTGCTCCGAATCGTGAACAATGTTAGAACTATAATTCAGAAGCAAAATGAGTATGTTTACATTCCGGATTTGAGTCAATAAACTTAATCTGAAAAAACAACAACCCCCTGGAGGGCAGGAGGGCTGTTTCCTCTTAGGAGGAGGAGCTCCAAATTTATTTTAGCAAAAATTATAACGGATGCCAAAAAAACAACCCGCTGAAAGCGGGTTGTTTTTCTTGATTCCTAAAGTCGAACTTTAGGAAAGGTTATTCTCCTAACATTGAATGTTAGGATGGGTTATGCCTTCGGAGAGGCATTTTTTTGTGTCTTTGAGCCGCATCTCTCTTGAATAATTTTGATGAAAATTTATTCGAGACGGGGGTGTATAGCAGCCTCCCCCAGGGGGTCGGAAAGGAATTAAGGAGTTTCTTGGCTATATCGTGGAAAAAATAAAAAAGGCGAAATCAGAAGTAGGAATTTATTTCAGGCTGTGTCTAGTCCTTTATTAGATTGCCATACCCTCTGTCTTTTAACCAATTCGCAATGACGGAATTGTTAATGACAGCAACACAATTTTCTTTAACATAAGATTCGTCTTTCCCCTGGTCTATGGCATTTTTTTTACAGGTACTCATATTTTCCTGGTATATAGAATATAGATTATCAATATGTTTTTCTTCTTCGATGGATAACTTTTTCTTTTCAATTTCCATAAGCTTTGAATTGGTATATCCAATCCAAGCTAAACCGCAAATCAGCAGAAAACCCAATAGAGCATAGATTGCCTTCATTTTTTTATAATAAATAATTAAAAGTCAAAATAGTCTGATGGAAGATAGCTTTTAGGTGCATAACTTGGAGGCGAATAAGTTTCGGGTAAATAGCTCTTGGGAGCATAACTTGGTGTTTCATAGCTCGGAGATTTATAGCTAGGCAAATACGAATCATAGTCATCATCTTCGTATAGCGATTTGTAGTTTGGACTGGTATAACTGGGGGATTTATAGCTCGGTAGATATGAATCATCCTCATCATCTTCGAAAAGCGAGTGATAACTTGGAGAATATGAGTCATTATCATATACATTGTAATATGTTGTCCCGCCATATTTCGATGCGGTGCCTTTTAGGTCTCCAGAAAAGTATGTTGTATTGCCGTAAGTGTTTGCGGTAAAATCATCATCTCCAACATCATAATAAGTTGTATCGCCATATTTTGAAGCAGTTCCACTCACATCACCGGAAAAATAAGTCGTGTCGCCATAAGTGTTTGAGCTGAAATTTTGTCCATAGTATGCACCCAATACGCAATTGTAAGGCAGTAAGAAAATTGAACAGGTTGCTAAAACTATAATTTTTAATTTTGTTTTTTTACTCATAATTTTAATCGGTTACTTGCAAAATAAAAACAACCCAAAAAGAGGCTGCTGTCAAAAAATACAATTTGTCTTGTTTCCGAAGCCCAAGCATGGCTTTAGGCTTTAAATATAAATCTGATTTTAAAATACTCCTTTCCGCTTGAATATGCAAATTTTATAAATTAGCAAACCCCCGAGGAGGGTCGGGGGTTGCTTCGTTAGAAGGAGAATCCTCCTATTCCCATTATACTAGAAAGCTGGAAGTATGCTACGCTGGGAGTTTTTTATTGATTCGCAGGCAAGTTCTTGCCATTAGTTGCCACAAAGGAAACACAATCTCCTTGATTCTTAAATATTGAATCAAAGTTAGTCTTCCATCCGTCTTTCTTGCAGTCGTCTTTACCTGTAATCACATAAAATTCGCGTGTCAAACGAATATCACTTTCGCCACCATCCTCTGATGGGTTGAACACAAAACAATATTTACCCGGAAGCCAGCTAGTTGTATCAGCTGTTGCACCAAATGTTTGAGTGTATGTAGCCGAATCATTAACCCAGCTATAATCATCGTGCATTCCATCTACATTCCCTATTATATTATTCGTAGCCATCGCACAAGTGCCTCTCCTGACCGCCCAATTCACTGGGTCTTGGTCATCATCCACTAAATAAGCACCGAGGTTCACATTTCCGAAATTTACGCTATTCTCATTGGGAGCAGTAATTTCCGCATATCGAGCACTATAAATCTTTACTACTAAAACGCCCGTATTATTCGAGGGATATGTATCATAAATGTGAAAGTTCAACGGATTCCCAGCTCCAGTAATCTCTTTGGAATACTTGTGCATTGTGGAGTAATCACCCCAGTCATTATCCGAATCCATATACAAATCAAGAAGTTCTTCTCCGTATGTTTCATAAGTGCTTACCGAATCTGTCCATTCTGTGCTTGAACCAGTGCGAAATGAGTATTCTGCATCAGCTTGTATGTTATCTCCAGCTAGATATGTTCCCTCTACTGATACTTTGTATTGCATCCCATTCAATAATGCCATACTAGCAGTTGGCGTTGTCGTGTTCGCTGGGATATTCAATGTTTGAACTAGTTGCCAGTTGATATTAGCCGCTGACGCCATTGAAATAGACATTGCGAACGCAAATAGTAATACCCCCCCCATTAAGATATATTTTTTCATATTTTTATTATTTGTTAGTTTGATTAAGGCTTTTAAGGCAAGCTACACCATCGACCGCTTCCTCCTTAATTTTTCAAGTATCATTAAATCCTTTGTTTTATTATACACCCATACGCTCTTTTAAGCCAAAAAGCGAATCTACCCCTTTTTTCGGTTCGCGTTGGTTGTGATATACCCCACCCTGCTACTCACTATTTCTCAAACTTGATTTTTTTGATTTTTAATCAAGTTTCTCACAAATTCACCGGCTTCTTAAATTTTTTGTTTGCTTAAATCCCTCAATTATAATATCGGCTTCTTTTTATTTAATAATTCTGAAACCTTAATCAATTTCATCTCCAAGCCCTCTTTTTTAACCCGTGCCACTTCCTCATAAGCACCCCTGCTAAAACTGAAGGCAATGATATAGCCCCTGTCATACTTTGCTCGCTTCAATGCGGTCTCAAAATTATCTACTACATTTCGCCCCACGCTATCGCTTTGTTTTACTTGCACACCAGCTTTCTCGTGCCACAAGTCCTTTTCAAAATATCCGTCTAACCCAAAATCCCCCGACTTTACTTTGCTGTGTTTCGCTCCTAACTCATCAATAACCCAATTTTGAAACTCAAAAGGCTTAAACGCTCTCAAGTCATTATCGGTTGTGGGAGTATTTATGGTTATATAGGTATTATCTTTTCTCGTCCCCAGCTTATTTAATCGCTTCTCGACTAGCTTAATTGCTGTCGGGGATATATCTATGCCTATCCAATGCCTGCCTAATTTCTGTGCTACCGCTAGAGAAGTTCCGCACCCACAAAAGCTGTCTAAAATTATATCGTCCTTATTGGATGACGCTTTTATAATTTTTTCCAAAAGTGCCTCTGGCTTTTGTGTGGGATAACCGAGACGCTCACTAGCGGAAGGAGCTACTGGTTGAATTTGCCACCAATCATCTGGCTGTTTACCCAACGGATTTAATTTCTGTAGTCCGAAATTCCTGCCTTTCCGAATGTTTCCGATATAATGGCTAAACCTTTCTTTTGTTGCTTCGGCATACTCCTCCCTAACATCATCTAAATTAAAAACGTAATCATCTGTCTTTGAATATCTGAAAATTGTGTCGTGTCTTTTACCAAAGTCTTTTTTGGGATAACCAGCACCCCTATAGCACCATATAATCTCATTCCTAAAATTATTCTCTCCAAATACCTCATCTAACATCACCCGCAAGTGGTGTGAGGCGTGCCAATCGCAATGAAGATAAAAACTGCCTGTTGGTTTTAATACTCGGTAAAGTTCTTTTACTCGGTCTCTCATCCATTCAACATAGACATTTACTCCACCTTCCCACCTATCCTCAAAACTTCTAATTTCAGCTTCGTCTCCAAAAACAACCTCGTAGTTTTTATTGCTGAAAAAGGGCGGGTCAATATAAATTAAATCTACACTCTCATCCTTTAGAGTTTTCAAAATCTCTAAATTGTCTCCTAAAATGAGTTTATTTTTTATCTCATTTTGAGTTTTCATAACTTGTAGCGGGTTTTCATTATTTATGTATTCTGACGGAAGACAAAAAGCCCGCCGCCAGTGATAACCTTTCGGCTACCCATATCCTTTCGGATATGACCCGCTACAGGTGAGCTGACGACGAGCTCTTTATCCTGTAGCGGGTTTTTTCTGCCATACCTCGGAGTTTTTAATTCACGAGGGTTAGGCATAATTTCTTAAATTGTTATTTATAATCTATCACCAAAGAAACAAAAAAACAACCCAGAAAGAGTTGATTTTTTTGTCTTTTAGGCGTAATATAAGGGAAATTACTATTACAATTACTCAAAATGACACCGCAGGAAAAAATCAAATATGTAAAGGATAAAATAGATGAGATGGTGCAAATCAGCCCGAAAGGAGCTGTGCATATTGATTTATATACACTGACAGAATACGAAGAAGGCCCGACACTTATCTCAAACAGAGAACAAGTAGCCATCATCAATAAATTGAGAGAAGATGACTATATCAAGAATGTAAGATTTGACAAAGATGCGTATGGTGTTTGGCTGGAAAAAGTTGAGTTTCCAAAAACATCTCTCGACCACCTCCGAGAAATCGTATTGGAGCTATACAGCCAATATCAGCAGTATCCGGTTGGAAAAAATATACAATATGAAATCTATGTTGGGCGAACCGATGAAGATAGCGATGAAATTCTGGATGAACGCTATGGCAGACTAAACGCGATAAAGCAACTTAAATCAGAGGGGGTTATTACCAAATACGAGCTTGAATCTCAACAATATATTTTTGAAGTTGCGAAATGCATTATCAATAAGGAAAAATTACTTGAACACATAAATGTCTTTCAAAATAAAAAATCTATCGCGAAGGAAAGCGAAGAGACTGACATTTACAATTATGACGAGGAAAGAGAAAAAATACTTAATATTAAAGTTGGAAATCAACACAGACTAAACAGAGATAGGTGGCTAAAGAGAAAAAATGTTTTTGATGTGATATTCAAGTTTTTAGATACATCGGCTGGCTACGCCAAAATTATTTCTATAGCTCAAAATAAATTTTTAGGTCATCACATAAAGAAAGAGGAATATTTGAGCGTTATCAGTTCAGTAATAAGAAGACTGAAAGAAAAAAACATTATTTCCCTGCCAGTTGAAGATTATAATTTCAGGGAAGGTTTAGTTGAATCATCTAAAAGAACTTTTGGGGATAATGTGATTTTATCCATTGAAAATGAAAGTGATTTTGAAAATCAGCATTCAAAAATATCCGAATTTTGTGATTTCATTGAAAAAGACGGAAAGAAAAGATTCCCAAAATTTTATCCCAATAAAAAAGAAAAGCTAGAAGCGACGCAACAATTACAGCTAAAAGCGTTGGAAGATAGTCTTAAAGAGGGATTAAAGGAGGAACGAATAACTGAAAATGTCATTAAAAAAATCCAAGATAAGGAAATACCTAATGCAAAGCAGGATATTGAAAAAACCTATAATGCATCACCTCTTATAAGGTCGAAAACTTTGGAGTTAATAGCCTGCGAAATCGGTGAATTTGAAACAGGAGAAAATCTCAAAAATTTTCTCACTGATTGTGGGGTTAACGAAAGCCTAATTGAATATCCTCAAACCAAATGGCGTATGATTTATTCGGTTTTGGTAGCTCTCTCAAAATCAACAAATTTGAACGACCGCAAAATATTATTCAAAATCATTGAAGAATCTGTTCATCCCTTAATGCACAAAGGCGATAAGGAAAGAGCCCTTGAAATTCAGGATAATTTCACTGGTTATTTGCAATACGACGGATATTGTTTTTCAGACGGGCATATTGTGAAAGCAATTGATGTGTTAATTAAAAAAGCGGAAAATAGACGAAACGAAAGAAAGCGAAATGAGTTTGAAAATAAAGTTGACAAAGGATTGCATCAGTTATTTCACGATGTAATGATTGGCGATTCAACTAAAAAATCAGCTACCCAAAATCCAATTCCGATTCAAATTGTGAGTGGAAAAATGGAGGTCGAAGGCTTGCGAAGTGGATTAGAAGCCATCGCTACAAAAAATGAGGAAAATACCATAGTAAAGAATAAAAAGAGAATACGCCTGCCGCACTTCAATTCAACTCCTTGGAAAGATGTCTCTATTCGTTTTCTGGATGAACGCAATGTTTTAATAAAAGGCGGCAATAAGACCGCAACCGCTGATTACGAGGGGTTAGGATTTTCAAATGATAAAAGTAATAAACCTAATCTGATGTGGAATTTTTTGTTGCAAATGGCAAAAAATAACGGAGAAACAAAACCTATACAAAGTCCCGTCCCAGACAATGTTAAACAAATCAAGAGAAAAATCTCTGATTTTTTGAAGAAACTTTTCAAAAATGATACCGAACCTTTTTTCGATTTTTCTGAATCGAAAACATATAAGCTAAAGATAATTTTGATACCACCAGTAGTAGAAAACGAAAAGAATGAAGATAATCTTGGCATCAAAGATTATCTGGACGAAACAATGGTTTCAAAATATGAAGAACCGAAAAATAACGACGATTGGTGATTTCACTATAGGTTAACAACAACATAAAAGATTGAAAAACTTCGAGCATTTTACTCGAAGTTTTTTGTTTCGGTGATTTTTCACCACTTGGGAGTAGAGGGTCGCAAAAAAATAATTAACCTAATGAAAATTATATGACCAGAAACCCCAAGGAAAACGAGCCGGAAGAAAGTGGTCGAATTTTTTCCGAAAATTACACGAACTTCTTTTATAGTTTCGACCTCGGTTGTGCGGCGGCATTGGTTAGTTCCGGTTTTGAGCTTGTCTCACTTGAAAAATCCAACCCAAAGAAAGTTCA
>Ga0154694_132_pt1 | contig 20393 bp, 18 predicted proteins | sample Rifle2008BG13ft_FD_105712 | JGI IMG/M metagenome (GOLD analysis project Ga0154694, IMG submission 105712) | Candidatus Moranbacteria bacterium RBG_13_45_13
GGCGGTTTTTCTTTTACGTAAAAAGCCAAACCTTATAAATGACTACACTGCTTTGTATATCCTTTAGTATTGTACTATACTAAAGGATATTATTATTAACATAAATAAACATGATCCGAGGAAAAGTAAAATATAATCAACTTAGCGACTACCAAAAGAAAAAATATCTTGGAGAGTTTTACACAATGGTATCGCTTCTTCGAAGTCGCCAGGAAGTGAAAACCTTTCTAAAAGATCTTCTTACTTTGAGCGAAACCGTTATGATTTCTCGCCGGATTCAAGCCGCTAAAATGCTTTTGGAGGGTGAAACCATTGATATAATCTGCAAAAAGCTGAAAATGAGCACGGTCACTATAAATCAGATTGAAAAATGGGTGAATAACGGTTTTGGGGGATACAAGAATATTATCCGGAGATATAAAAATAAAAGGGAATCGAAGCACTTGGAATTGAAAACGGATGCGCCCTTCAGCCTCTCCGCTATCAGAAAAAAATATCCGCTCCATTTCCTGCTGATCAACCTACTCGCCAAAAAATAATCCTTTAGTATTGTACTATACTAAAGGATTACGTTTTCTAAAAATTATAAAATTGAGAGCGAATGGGATAATTTCACAAAACAAAAAAGCCTGTCTTCCGCGACTGGCTTTTTTGGAAAAATCCCTCTTTCTCCCTCTTCAGCCTAGCTAAGAGGGATTTTGGAGATTATTCTGCTGCTGGAGGAGTCTCCACCGGAGGAACTTGAACTTCCGGAGTCGGTTCTACTGGAGGAGTCATCGGCTCAACTGGAGTTGTTTCTTCCGGCGTTGGGGTTGTTGTTTCTTCTTGCATAGTACACCTTCTTTCTAGATCTCAAATGTTAAATGTCAAAAGTCAAAAGTTTGGTACTCGCTACGCTCGTCAACATTCTTATAAAATATTGTCGCGAAGCGACTCCTCACATTTGACATTTGAGTTTTGACATTTGAGTTTTTACAGCGGTTTCTCCCCCATATCAAACGCATCAGCTGTGGCAGGCGCGGCGACATAGCTCGCCTTCTTCATTATCTCCTCATTCACTATATCACGATTCCTTCCATATTTCAACTTGGAGAGCTCTTTCACCGCTTCGGCGATTTCTTTCGACCCCGTGGTCGGCGGATAAGTCTTCATATTGAACGGCGGCGCCACCTGGCTCGCGATCAAGAGCTTCATCAGGCAGTTCCGGTTGTCAATGTTCATCAGGTCGTTGGAATCGAAAACCGGCTCGAATTGTTTCTGCAAAAATTCGGCGTCCTCCGCCCCCACCCGGAAAGAGCAAATCGAACCGACGTTTCCAAAAACGGCCTTGGCGATTTCCTCCTTGAGCTGGGCGATGAACTGATGGGCAATCACCAGCGCCAAGCGGTATTTCCGCGCTTCGGAAAGAATCTGGGCGATTGATTCCGTCGTGACGTTCTGAAACTCGTCCATATAGAGATAGAAATCCTTGCGCTCTCCTTCCGGCATATCCACCCGCGACAAAGCCGAAATCAGAATTTTCCCTACAAATATCATTCCCAGAAGATTGGCGTTGATTTCCCCGATTTTCCCTTTGGAAAGATTCACCAGAACAATCTGCTGTTTGTCCATCGCCTCGCGGAAATTGATGGTCGTTTTTTCCTGGGCGATGATCGGCCGCATAATGTCGTTCGCGATGAATTGGTTCATTTTGGAGGTAATGTAGGGCACCATATTCGCCAGCGCCGCCTCACCGCCCGCTTTTTCGGCTTCTTTTTCCCAGAAATTCTTGACCACCGGATTGGAACAATGCGCCAACTTCATATGACGGAATTCCTCGTCGGCGAGAACTCGAGGAATTTCCATCAAGGTTGAACCGGTCGCCGGATCTTCCATCACCAGCTGGGCGGCGTTCCGAAGATACTGCTCGAACATTGGCCCGCCGGTCTGGCGAAGGTCGTACAGCTTGTCAAAAATGCTGATGAGTTCGTTTATCACCAGCGTTTTCTGTTCCGGACGGTCGTGGTCGTATTCAAGCATATTGAGTCCAAACGGCCTTTCCGTGTCCGACGGGTCGAAAAAAATCACGTCTTCGGCCCGCTCCTTGGGAATGCACTCGACAACGCTCTCGACAAATTCTCCGTGCGGGTCAATGACGCAAACACCTTTCCCGTTTTTGATGTCCTGCTTCACCATTTCCTCCATCATAGTCGTTTTTCCGGTTCCGGTCTGACCAATGATATAGAAGTGGCGGCGGCGGTCATCTTCGCTGTGGCGAATGACCGTTTCGACCCCGCGGTAATCGTTGAAGCCGATAATGATTCCGTCTTTTGAAATATTGTTGGGCGGCGCGGCTGTCCGGGCTTTGAGCCAGGAAATTTTCGGCGTCTCGGTCGAGAAAAGAGGAAAATGGCAAACGCTCGCGACTTCCTCGGAAGAGAGAATGAAGCTTTCCGATTCATTGAAATTCCGGAAAATGAAATCAAAGGCGATATTTTTGGGACGAAGCTTGTTTTCCCGCGTGACTTTGAAGCTGTTGAGTCCCGGACTTTCATACTGAATGAAAGCGTTTTCGAGTTCGGCGAGAATGGCTTCGGAACGTTCCCGCGTGAGGGCGGAAGCCACAAGTCGAATATTCACCTGAAACCCCGGCTTGTTCGCTTTTCCTTCGATTTTTTTGATGGCCTCCTGTTCTTCGGGCGTCAGCTGAACCGGATCCTTGTCGCTTTTCAAAATATCTTTTTGTTTTTGGTCTTCGCCTTTCTGAAGAGCTAGTTTATAAAAACCCCGAAACAATTCCCGGAAAAAATTGTCTCTTTTCACGTCGGCAAGACGCCTTCCCTGCTGCATTTTGTGGGCCACTTCGCGCCCTCGGCTTCTCCAGTCACCTCGGGCCGGTTTCAAAACAAGCTGGATGGCCGCTCCTTCTTTTTTTTCGTTGAACTTTCCCAGAACGTTAGTGATGTTGTTCAGAGGATCGGCTTCGAGGAACTGATAGGTCTTTATCGGCAAAAAATATTTTTCCTTGAGTCCGAGAGAGGAGGCCGCCGTGAAGCTTCCGGGATAGAAAATGTTATAATCCTTCACTCTTTCAATGGCCGCTTTCGGGTAGAAGCTGTGGATCTGCCTCTCGACAATGCCAATGAATTTTTTCGGCGCGCCGACAAAGAAAGAAATTTCGTCCGTGTCGGAGGGATTGGCGATCTCCAGCGCCACCACCGCGTCGCCGTAAATGAGGCGGTGGAAAAATCCGTATTTTTCCTTGATGTTCCCGAGGCTCGCGAACAAATGTTCCATCACTGAAATAAGCTCCTTTTCCGATTTCGGCTGCTGCTGTTCCCCGCCTTGGCTTTCTCTCTTGAGGGGCCGGCTCACTTTCACGATATCAATATCCATGTTGAGCGACCGGGTGATTTGCCCACGGAAAGAAACAAAACTTTTGAATATCATGAGAAATGCGCAAGCAAAGCTCACGACCGCGGCGAGGATAGCAAGGGGATATAGAATCAGGTTCAAATTATACGTATCCATTCTGTTTCTGTTTTTATTTCACGGCTAAACAAAAAATTTCTAATTTCTAATATCTAAATTTGGGACTTAGAATTTGGGGTTTTATTAGGTTAATTAGGTTAATTAGAAATTCTATAATTCTTTCAAGAGTCCTTTTTGAATCAGTTGATTTCTCAATTCCTCCTCAAGGAGCCGGTCGTGAATTTCGTCGAGAGTGTAGTTGTCCAGCTCGGCCGAACTTTTTCCCTTGTCCATATGCTGGGCAACCTTGATCGCGTGATCCGGCCCTTTTTGAAGCGCCAGCTCGACTAGCTTTTCCACTTTTTTTTCATAATCAACGGTTTCGGAAATCAGCCGCGCGTCCGTGGCGATATTTGGCCCAGATGTAGCTTTTTGAGCGCCGATAGTTTTTCGGGCCGTTTCGATTTTCTCGGCCACTTTTTCTTCCTGCTTTTCGCCCAAGCCCGCTTCTTTTTCCGTCCCGGGAGAAATTTCTTTTTCCGGCACTGAAATTACCGGCGCTTCCGCCGGCTTTTCCCCAGCTTTCAGCTTATGTCCGCTGAAGGCGGATCCGCCTTCGGCGGAAAACTTTTTTTCCGTGTCGAGGTCTTTTTTTTCAATTGGTTCCTGGTAATTTGTGGGCATAAATATTTGATACTTATTCAAATGAGCTGGAAAAATGTCAATTTTGAGCGAACGTCTGTCTGAGGTTGCGATTTTTGTCCAAAAAATTCGCTTCTGGTTTTGCGTAGCTAGAATTTTTTGGCTACAAAAATCGCTACCGAGTCCTCGCCCCGCACCAAAATTCGGTAAAAAGAATTTTCGATATTAAAACTGTATACACACATGTATTTATATGATTTTGGTGCGGGGTAAATGAGCGAAAAATTGACATTTTTCCAGTGAAATCAATTCATCCCCCATATTTCTCATCAAACTTTCCGCTCGCGTCTTTCATCTCGCCCTTGAAACCCTCGATGATTTTTTTCACCACCTCTTCGTAATTCTCAATTTTCCCCTTCAGGAAATTTTCCACCTGCTCCGGCTCGGCCTTGGCATCGAGCATTTTCACCAGCTCTTCCCGGTCGGTCTCATTCAAGCTTTCCATCGTTTCCAGATAAATTCTCTTCACGATCACCTCGGCCATTTTGGCCATCAGCTCGTCCTGCTTTTCCTGCGGCAATGTATTTAAGCCTAATTCCTCGATTATTGTTTGCTGTAAAACTGAATTTTTGTTCATAAGATTAATTTAAAGTTTAGCTAATAATTTATTCTTCTTCTTACCTCCGTTTCCATAAGTTTGAATTGTTGATTTGAAATACGGCTAAGCCAGTCCTTGAGACTCAAGTTTTCTTCGGAGCCTATTTCTTTGCGTAATGTCTTGATCATTTCCTCCCTGAATTTTATTTTCTGGAGATCCTCCCAAGTTTGATTTTCGGGAAATGGCGGTATATGTCCTTCGTATCCCATAGTATAATTTCGGGCAGGTTCGTCCCAATCCAGGTGTTCTACGGAAAACAGATGAGTAAAAAATCCCCGGTTTTGGATCAAGCTCCGGATGTTATCGAGCTTTACTGAATCCTGATACGATATTTCCTGTGACGCGCGAAGCGCCTCACGCGCCGCTTTTGATTCAAGATTATAATAATCGAAATTCTTTTTCGCTTGAGCTATATTTTCGTCGTACGGCTTCATCCAATCCGGCTTTTTCGGAACATACTCTTGAGCATCAGTACCTTTCGGCGCGGTTCCCTGCTCGACAGCCGAAGAAACGCCTGCTTTTGGAACACCACCCTGACCAAAAATTTCATCCCTGGAATAATCAATAGACGGTTTTCCGGTTGACGGATCTTGAACTATTTTCAAGATATCCCCGGGCCGGATTTTTTTGCGGGCGATTTCATCAAGATCTTCATAGTCTATGCCATTTTTCTCGGCAAATTTATCCAGCAGATCTTTCGTGAGCCTGCGCGCGTCGCGGACAAATGTTTTGCTGTTTGGATCAAGCTTAAATTTATCCGGATTGGCCCGAATAAGTCTTTCCGTCGACTTCCACAAGCCACCTCCTTTTTCGATCGTTTCAGACCCAAGTTCGCTTACTTCGGGTACGTGATCTTCGGCTTCGGTCCCATAACCCATCGGCCCGTATTTCCCCGGGCCATATCTCGCATCCGTACCCAATTTTGCCTCCGCGACAGAAAGTTTTGGCGCTTCTTCAATCGGAGTAGTCCCGAGAATTCCTTTCGCCGATTCCGGAACTTTCGCGCCGGTCTCCGGCCGGTCTTTGGCTTCTTCAAGAAAACTCTTCCCGCCACCCCCGCCAAATCCCCATTTATAAATGTCGACAGATGTCCCAATCACTGGAAGAATCGAAGCAAGAAATACGGCTTTTCTCCTGTTTGTCAAGTTGTATGATTCACGGGTCGATTTCTCTTCTTTCACCAAATCCTTGATTCTTTTTCCCCAGTCGTTTTCATTTTGCTCCAACAATTTATTTATATTCAAATTTACCATATATTCCCTTTCACCCGCGTCCAGCGTGTCCGTCCATTTTTTCGCACCCGCGTACGTCACGGGCATACTCAAGAGCCTTGAGGCCAGTTTCGCGCCGAAAACCGAAGCCGCGACAGCCGTGAAGCTCACCGCCGCTCCCGAGACGCCAAGTCCGAACACCGCACCCGCGAAAATCAGTTTTCTTTTCATCCCCTTTTTCTGATTGGGGTCGTTCCACCAGTCTACAGCCTGCTTATATTTGTCGAGGCACTTGTTCCAAGTCTCATTTTTCCCTTTTTGCAACTCCGCTATCTTGCTTTCTTTCAGCGACTTAATCGTCGTTACTTCACCAAGAGCAATGTCTTTGAGAAGTGCGCGGGCCAATTCTTTGTCCCCCCCCGGCATATTTTCTTTCTCCGCGTCAACGTATTTCCACAGCGCGTCGTAATAATCCTTCTCCGCCAATTCAACGTCCTCGCCTTTCTTCTCGCTGATTGGTATCCCGAGAGTTCTGGCTATCTTTTTCAGCGTGCCTGTCCGATCGGCGTCTTCGTCGGCATACCTTTTCCTCTTCTCCTCCAAATCTTTCTTGAGCTTCGTCAGCTTCTCGTCGATTGGTTCCGGGGTTTTCACTTCTTTGTCTGGTACCTCCCTATGAACACCTTTCACAACTTTCCTCGGCGCTTTTTCCGCTTTTTTCTTTTCCGGCTCTGTCTTTTTTATTTCCATTTCCAAATCCCGCTGGCCGAGATGCAATTCTTCGGCAACTTGATCCGTTCCCTTTCTTTTCATCCTTCGCTCCTGATAATCATTTCGCATTTGTTCTTTTAGTGGCGCTTCCTCCATTTTTATTTTTTAGGACTTAATTTTTCGACCCATTTCATAACATAATCTGCCGCCTTTGGAATATCATTGCTGACAAATAATCCCTCCGGGATCAGTTCTTCCGTTATCAAACCCTCGACCGCTTTCCTTAATTCTGATTGTTCCGCTCTTCCGGCAAATTTCTTGGCAACGGCGAGAAGATCTCTCAACTCATTCATCTGCTCCGGAGTGAATGGTTTTTCTTGGGTTTCTTCTCTTTTGCCCGCTTCAACCGGCTTTTTTTCGCTCGCTTTTTTATTTTTCAAGTATTCTTCTCCATATCCTTTTATCTCATCTCTTAATCTCATAAAAACCTCGTTGTCAACAATATCTTTTGTAAACAATCTTCTTTTATATTTAGGTTTTTTATCAAGCTCTTCTTCGAAATAAACCTCTTTTTCAACATAGGGACTGGATAATTTCTCAAAAATAAACTCTGTTATTTCTTTTGTTATTTTCTCCCGGTCTTTTTTAATTTCTTCCAGTATTTTTTTAACATCCTCATCTGACAAATCTTTGGATTCCGGCAAACGCCTTAATATCGTTTCCGCATACATTTTTTTATCACCGCTTTTCAGCGCGTCGTTTAGAAATAGACGCACTGAATCAAAAACCATTTTCTTTTTCCGATCTTGTTCTCCCGGCTCTTTTTTTTCTGGGGTTTCTTTTTTTTCTTCTTTTTCTACAACGATTGGTTTTCTCCCGGCTGTTTCCGGAGTTGGCCCGCTCCGGTACATATATTTTCCGTCCCGGCTGGGTCGCTTTGAATCATTTGCGACAGACGCCCAAGCCATCGTGGCGATGCTTTCCCTCTCGCCCGGTGTCAGCATCTCCCTTTCTGCTTCGTATGTATCCGGTTCACTTTCCTGTTCCTGAGAATCAGTTTTCGTTTCTTTTTCGGCAGCGATAGGAACCATGGGTGATGCTTCAATCTTCGGACCTTCGTGATATGAAGCCGCTGAAAGATCTTTTTCTCCTTCCTCCATTTCGCTCTTCGCTGGAATATTTTTTTCAGGTTCTTCAGGTTGTATATTTTCAAGTCCTTCAGGATGAACAACCAATTTGAGCGGTCGATCCTTCAATCCTTTTTCTCTTTTCGGCCTCGGTCCAGTTTCATATTCTTCTGACCCGTCGCTTTCCAAGCCGGTGTCTAAATCTTCTCTTCTTTTTCTTTGATTTTGAGGCGCAACAGACACAGGTATATTTTCAATACCCTGTTCTCTTAAGCCTTTTTTACTTTGTCCTAGTCTTCTGCTAAAATTTCCTGATCCCATTTTTTCAATAACTAAAAAACCAAAACAAAACCACTTTGCTAGTTTTTCGCAAAATATTTTTTTGTTTTTATGTTGCTCTAACCCGGCACCAAAAATATCTAATCAAGCCGCGCTTTTGCGCAGTGAATTAATTTTGGTGCTGGGTAAATTATACCATAAATATCGCCGCGAGTGAACAATTGTGGATAAGTCGTGATGTTTACGGATTACTAATTTCGTACGAATATACAAATTCGCAACAAGAAAATTCATATTGTCAAACTTTCCAGCTATGAGGTATAATATAATCAGCTGAATAAATCTTAAAAACAGAATGGGGAACAGACAAAAGAATATTTCAAAAAAATCTGCCGGTGCAAGAGGCAGACTGTTTCAGGTGTTCCGGGACGGCTCGTTTTTGCGGCACAAGTTTTTCTTTCTCACGATTGCCGCGGTGATTTTTTTCATCGCCATTCTGGCCCGCACATATCACTTGAGTTCTCTCCCGCCCGGAGTCTATCCCGACGAGGCGGTGAACGGAACGGATGCCATAGGCGCCATCGAAACCGGTCATTTCAAGCTTTTCTATCCCAACAACTACGGCCGGGAGGGACTTTTCATGAATCTCATCGCTTTTGGATTCATGTTTTTTGGCGTAAGCGTCATCACTCTCAAAATGTGGGCGGTTCTTTTTGGAATTCTCACCGTCGCCGGAATGATGCTTTTGGCGCGGGAGCTTTTCGGCACGCACCGGGCGGGACTCATCGCCGGATTCCTCTATGCCACTTCGTTCTGGGCCATCAATTTCAACCGAATTTCTTTCCGGGCCAACATGCTTCCTTTTATGCTCGTTTTCACTTTCTATTTTCTTTTTCGCGGCCTCCAGAAAGGAAAATTTGCCGACTATATCTGGGCGGGAATATTTTTCGGACTCGGAATGCACACCTATATCGCTTTCCGCATCGCGCCTCTCATCCTCGTGGCTTTGTTTCTGGCGATCCTCGCTTCAAAAAAGAAATTTCTGCGCCAATACTGGAAAGCCATTCTGGCTTTCACGCTTGCCGCTTTTTTCGTGGCGCTTCCGATGCTCCTAACGTTTTATTTCCATCCTGAATATTTCGAAACCCGCTCGGAGTCAGTCTCTGTTTTGTCTCCCAAGGTGAACCAGGGGCATCTCGCAAAAGCCCTGGGAACCAGCGTCGCCCTTTCGCTCGGGATGTTCAATTTTCACGGCGACCAGAACTGGCGGCACAATCTTCCCCAATATCCAGAGCTTGAGTTTTTTGCCGGCATCTTTTTTCTGGTCGGGGTGGGATGGGTGACCGGGAGATTTTTTTACCTCGTATATATCCGAATCAGGAAGGAAAAAAGATCTGAAGACCTGATTCTTCACGCCCTTCTTTTGTCCTGGTTTTTTGCCATGCTTCTTCCCGGAATTCTCACCTATGAGGGTCTTCCTCATTCTCTGCGCGTCATTGGCACTTTGCCGGTTGTATTTCTTTTTATCACTTTCGCGGTTGAGAAAACTTTCAATATTGCCGAAAAAACCCGTCCCGCTTTCCTGAAGAGAACGATGTATATCGTTCTCGTCGGCGTGATTATCTGGAGCGGCTATGTTTCTGTGAAAAGATATTTCGTGGATTGGGCCGGCGCTCCCGAAATCCATCCGGCTTTTGCCCAAAATTTCAAAAATATGGCCCTCTATCTCAATAATCTGCCGGCGAGTTATCGCAAATACGTCGTTGCCAACGCCGGAGGCCAGATTATGGACGACGGGTTGCCAGTTTCGGCGGAAGTCGTGAAACTTCTGACATTCTATCCCTCGCCCGGAATAACCTATTTCCGCCCGGGATTTGACCCCCAGACGATCAAAGCGCCGGCCAAAGTGGTGCTGATGTACTATGACGGCGATTCCATCGCCAGAATAAAATCAATTTACCCGAACGCCATCGTTCAAAAAATTGATCCCCAGCCCGGCAACGGAACGGATTATTTTGTTGTAAACATAAATTAATTTTGAATTTTGAATTTCGAATGAATTTTGAATGACTTAATTTCTAATATTTCAAAATTAGATCATTAGAATTTGATTCAAAATTCTAAATTCGAAATTAAAAAATATGCTAGAAAAATACCAAAACTATATCGTCGCCGGAATTCTCGCTATCATGCTGGCCGTTTCAGTTGGCACCGCCCTTGGCGATGCCGCCATTATGGACGAGGTGGCCCACATTCCTTCCGGCTATTCCTATGTCAAGTACCACGACTATCGCCTCAATCCCGAACATCCGCCTATTCTCAAGGATCTGGCCGGCATCCCTCTGCAATTTCTCGATCTGACTTTTCCCACGAGCGAAAAATTTTGGACAACCGAACCTAACGGCCAGTGGAACGCCGGCTGGAAATTTATGTATATGCCGGAAAACAACACCGAGCAACTCATTTTCTGGTCGCGTTTTCCGATTATTCTTCTCTCGCTGATCCTGGGCTGGGTGATTTTCCGGTGGGGAAAAGAGCTTTTCGGACCGAAAACGGGACTTCTGGCTCTCGGGCTTTACGCATTTGACCCGAATATCCTGGGACATAATCATTACGTGACGACCGATTTGGGCATTGCCGCTTTTTCTGTCTTTGCCTTTTATTTTTTCGCGAAGTATCTCAAAAATCCCAACTATAAAATGACGGCGCTGGCGGGAATATTCTTGGGACTGGCCCAGCTGGCCAAATTTTCGGCCGTCTTGCTGTTTCCGATACTCGGCCTGTCGCTCCTTCTCTATATTTTTTTCCGAAAGGAAAAATTGCCCTCCTCTTTCCTTGGGTCGAAAAAAATCAGGAAATTTTGGGTTCAAAAATTCTATCACTTCGCTGTTTCATTTACTCTGATAATCGTTATCTGTTTTGCGACCATCTGGGTTGTCTATGAAGCCAATATATACAAAATGCCGGTGGAAAAAATTCATCAGCTGATTGACACGCAGCTCTACGGCGGGACGCAGAACATTGCGGCGAAATATCTCCACCAAATGGCCGACAATGCGGTTCTTCGGCCTCTGGCCCAATATTTCACCGGTTTCTTCATGGTTTTCGGACGAGTGGCGGGCGGCAATACCACCTATTTCTTCGGACAGGTCACCAACCAGAGTTTTCGGGAATATTTTCCGATGGTATTTCTAATCAAAGAACCGATTCCGATCCTTATGCTGATGCTAATGGCTTTTGCCACGGGAGCCTATTTCCTCTTGAGAAGGAATCTGGCTGATTTCCCAAAACACATCCGGAACAATCTCAAGAATTATTTCAGCTCGCGTATCGCCGAATTTTCAATGCTCTCTTTCATCGTTCTTTATCTCTATGTCAGCATCACCGGGAACCTCAACATCGGCTTTCGCCATCTTTTCCCAATCCTTCCTTTCGCCTATCTTTTGACGGCGCGGGAAATAGGCAATCTCGCCAAATATCTCAAGCCCGACTGGCGAAAATTCCTGTGGGGCTTTGTTCTTGTTATGGTCGCTTGGCTTGTCGCCGAAACCGCCTTTGCCTATCCCTATTATCTTGCCTACTTCAATGAAACCATCGGCGGATCAAAAAACGGCTACAAATACGTAACCGACTCCAATGTGGACTGGGGACAGGAGCTCAAGCGGCTGAAGTCCTTTGTTGATGAAAATGGTATCGACAAGATTCGGGTGGATTATTTCGGAGGCGGAGATGTTGGACATTATCTGGGTTCGAAAGCGATTATCTGGCACGCCGATATGGGACAGGAGCCGGGCTGGTACGCGATCTCGGCCACCTTTCTCCAAAATTCACTCTACTACAAAATAACCGAGGGATCGCCCGACTACGAATGGCTGCGGGAACGAAACCCGTACGCCGCGATCGGGCACTCGATATTGATTTATAAGATAAATTAAGCCTAAAGTCTAAAAGCTAAAGCCTAAAACAAGCCTGAAGACTAAATGAGAAAAAAATCCGAAAAATATAATTTAGAAGCAAGAACTACTAAATTCAGTGAAGACATTATCGTATTTGCCAGAAAAATAAAAAAGGATATCGTTAATAATCCTATAATTATCCAGTTAGTAAAATCCGCCACAAGCATTGGCGCTAACTATTGTGAAGCTCATGGAGCATGTTCAAAACGAGATTTTAAAAACAAGATTTATATTTGCAAAAAAGAAGCAAAGGAAACTAAATATTGGCTACAGCTAATAGCTAAAGCTAACCCAGAACATAAAGAGGAATGCAGAAAGTACTGGAAAGAGGCTCATGAATTAACTTTGATATTTTCAAAAACAATTTTAACACTAGAAAAAAACAAATAGTTTAGCCTTTTATAATTTAGATTTGATTTAGACTTTAGAATTTAAGCTTTAGACTTTTAGTCAGCGCAGCTTATAGTACACTTTCCCCTTCACCCTCAAATCTAGATAATCCAAATTCTTTCTCTTTTCTCCATCCAGTTCCTTGTCAAACACAGTTTGGAGGATTTTTTTTGTGTCCTCGGGAGAGACAGCCTGATTCAATTTCAAAAACCAGCCCTCCCCTTCTCTTATTCTGGCAATCGCCTCCTTCGAGGAAAGCGCTGGAGTATGGTAGTTTCCGTCAATTTCGAGCTCCAGATCGTCGGCAATAATCGCGTCCATTTGCTTCAGGTATTGGATGAAGCCGGGATCAATGATCGTTTTCCCGATCTCAACCGGCCGGGCGTTGTCATCGATCGCAATGAGAAATCTATTTTTGTTCAGCTCCTCGCCGGTCGCGTTGGCGCCGGCATAGACAAGCCCGTCTTTTTCCACCAGATAGCAAACTCCCCCACTGCACCAGGCCATTTCCGGCTGGCGCTCTTTCACTTTCACCAATAACGTTCTGGGAAATTTCTTCTCGACGGAAGAAATTTCAAGACGATCAAAATCACCTTTTAACTTCTGGCTGATTTGTTTTCTGCTGGCAAGAAAAAAATTTCTCTTGGAGAGATAATTGAAATATTTTCCCTCGAGAACCTCATTCACTTTTCCGGCAATCTCTTCCGAGGGAATACTCTGATTCCCCTCGATGGATATCGAATCAATTTCGGGGAAAGAAGAAAAAAGGAGCAGATAACCGCACACCCCCGTAAAACCCAAAAGCAAAACCCAAAAAAGAAAACGGGAAAAGCCGGATTTTTTCTCCTGGCTCTCCTTTCTCAAAACTCCCGAATATATTTTCGGATTTTTTCTTTTCCAGGTTTTATGTTTATCTTTTTTCCGGAAAAAGGACATGATAAAAGCTTGTTAGTCTTATTGCCCGGGATCCCTCGACTCGCTATGCTCGCTCGGGATGACAAAAAGAACAAATGATTTTTGGCCCCTGAAAATTATAATCGCACTTTATCAATACCGCAACTTAAGCTACAAAACACTTTTTGTCACCTTCGCCGCCATCCAGGCCGAGATGAAATGCCGGCCGTACTTTTTGATTTTCACGGATTCTTTTTTTCCGTCAAAGATAAAATCGAAGCTTTGTCCTTCGGCGTCGGTTTTGAGATTTTGGGCTCTCGCGTCCGCGCCTTCGCTGAAGCCAAAAGTTATTACTTTCGCCTGCGTCATTTTTCCTAATTCTTTCACTCTTTCGTCGTCATTGTTGAGCAGCAAATAACCGTTCGCGGGAATTTGCTCGGCTAGCAATTTCAATTCGCCTTGAATAACCTCAAGACTCGAGTTTGAATAAGTATAACTTCCTTCGATATTGGTGATTATGGCGACTCTCGGCTGAACCATTCCGAGAAGATATTTCATGTCCCCTTTCTCTTCTACGCCCAATTCAAGAACCAGTTTTTGGGGAAATTTTTGTCCGAATAAAGCTCGTATCTTGGCTTGTATAAGGATTTTCAGCCATTTTGCGGCCGAGGATTCTCCCGAATCAAGGTACAAAATCGCCAGCGGCAAGCCGATTTCGGTGTTGTAGCTCTTGGGATTTCCCCGCACTTCTTCGCCGCCTGCCCGCCGATGAGGCGGGGATTTTTCCCGCAGGAATTTCAGGACATAATCTTTAGTCGTGGTTTTATTCGTCGACCCGGCCACGGCAATAATAAACGGCCGGTGCCGCCAGAGAACGAATTTGGTGAGGAGTTTGAGATAGTATTGGACGATTTTTTTAAATGCAAGCTTCATTGGGAGTTGGCTAAATTGGTAAGTTTAAAGCTTAAATTCTAAAATCTAAATCAAGTCTAAATTACTAAAGGAAAAAATATTTTAGACTTTGATACTTTAGGCTTCGTTTAGACTTTAGGATTTAGACTTTAGGCTTAAAGACTAGGCTTTGGCCTTAGCAAAGAATCTTTCCATCCTATCAAAAGCCTCATTTATATCCTCCTCGCTCCTCCCGAAGCACATCCGGATATGATTTTCGCCGCTCGGACCGAAAGCAATCCCCGGAACAGTCGCTACCCTTGCCTTTTCAAGTAATTCTAAGGCAAATTGCCAGGATCCGCCACCCGCCCGCAACGCTTCGCAAGTCGAGCTTTGCTCGCGTAGCGATGCGGGCGGGCTTCCTGCTATTTTTCGCAAAATATCATCTTTTATTCTCGGGAAAACGAAATAGGCGCCGTCCGGCTTTTGATATTCAAAAACTCGAAGCAATCTGTCAAGCCGTTTGCAGATCAAGTCCCGCCTCGAGCGGAATATTTCCCTGAATTTTTTTACTTCGCCCTGGGCCATTTCGAGGGCCGCCATCCCCGCGTATTGCGAAACCACCGGCGCGCAGGTGACCAAAGAATCATGAACCGCCAGAATACGCGCGGCCAAACTCTGCTCCGTTGCCAGAAACGCAATTCGCCAGCCGGTCATCGCATAGGCTTTGGAAAAGGAAAAAATATACACTAGTCTATCCCGGATGCCTCTTAATTCCGCCAATGAATATACTTTTTCCGCGCTGTCAAAAATAAAATCTTTATAAACTTCATCGCTCAAAATATAAATATCGTGCTTGATGGCCAGCTGCGCCAGCGCGTGAAGCTGATTGCGGGTGAATATAGTTCCCGTCGGATTATTCGGATTGCAGAAGAGAAACGCTTTCGTCCGCGGCGTGATGAGACGCTCAAATTTTTCGATGTCCAGCGCCCAGTGCTTTTTTTCCTCTAGCGGAACAAAAATCGGAACTCCGCGAGCCAGCCTGATCGCCGGCTGATAGGAAGTGTACGTCGGATCGGGAATCAGCACCTCGTCGCCGGGCTCGAGTATCGCCAGCAGCGTCGCTGTGATGGCTTCAATGGACCCGGCGGTCGCGATAATTTCCCGCTCAAAATCGAAAAATATATTTTCTTTTTCAAGATGTTGGGCAATCGTTTCCCGAAATTCGAGAATTCCCGGAGCCAGCGAATATTTGGCCGTTTTTCCTCGCTCAATTGCCTCAATCGCCGCGCGTTTCACCGCCTCGGGCGTGTCAAAAGACGGCACACCTTGGGCAAGCGAAATAACTCCGGGAATGCGAGACGCCCGGAGTTCCATTTCTTTTATGGGAGAAAGATTGATTTTTTCAGACATTATATTCATTCTTTGTTCCTTGCAGACCGGAGGTTGACCGATATCTTCCCACACGTTCGATATTTCTATTCTCCTTAATTCGATAGTTGATTACCGAGAGTTTTTCGCCTAGTTCTTTTCTTTCCTCTCCCTGTTGAAGTTGAAGAATTTCGGCTTGAAGTTGGTCACGAACTTTAATAAGCAGCTGATTGTCTCTCAATTTTTTTATCCAGACTCCCAGTTGCTCCGCGTTCATTTTTTTCAATTCGCCGACAATAACATTCACACTCAAATTATTTTCTCGTTGCTCGATGGACATTTGAACTTTGTATTAGCCAGTTTAATTATTTTTCTTAGCAATAACCTCCATATTCCCCGGCATCCATTTTCGCAAAACTTCCGGGATGACGACCGAACCGTCGGCTTGCTGAAAATTTTCTATTATCGCGATCAAGGCGCGGGAGGTCGCGATGGCGGTGCCGTTGAGCATATGCAAAAATTCCTTTCGGCCGTCCGCCCGATTCACTTTGATATTCAACCGCCGCGCTTGGTAGTCCGTCGTGTCAGAAGTGGATGTGATCTCCCCCCATCCGTTGCGGCTGGTCATCCAGGCTTCGAGGTCGTATTTGCGATAGGCCGGGCCGCCGAGATCGCCTGTGCAAATATCGACAACCCGAAAAGGAATCCCAAGACCTTTGAAGATTTTCACTTCCAAGTCTTTTATATAAGCGTGCATCTCTTCCGATTTTTCCGGCAAAGTGTAAGAGAACATCTCCACTTTCGTGAATTGATGGACGCGGAAAAGCCCCGCGCTGTGCCGGCCGTATGAACCGGCTTCCGTGCGAAAGCAGTGAGATAGCGCCACGTACTTCAAGGGTAAATTTCCTTCCGGAATTATTTCGTCTTTGTGATATCCTCCCATTGTGATTTCGGCTGTCCCGATCAAACTCAAATCCGTATCCTCAATGGAATAAACTTGCGTTTCTTTTCCGCGCGGAGTGAAGCCGATTCCTTCGAGAATTTCATCTTTTGCCAAATCCGGCGTGACAAACGGCGTAAATCCCTCTTTTAGGCAAATATCCAGTGCGTAATTGATCAATGCTTGTTCCAAAAGAACCACCTCGTTTTTCAAAAAGTAAAATTTAGCACCGGCAACTTTCGCCCCGCGCTCAAAATCAATCAAATCCAGATTTTTCATCAATTCCTCGTGCCCTTTCGGTGAAAATGTGAATTTCGGCGGTTCGCCGTATTTTTCAATTTCCTTGTTTTCGGTTTCGTCTTTTCCAACCGGAGAGGCGGGGTGGGACATATTGGGAATTTGGAGATAAAGTTTTTTCCACTTTTTTTCCGCTTTCTCGAGTTTCGGCTCCAATTCCGCCAGCTGGTCTTTGATCACTTTTCCTTTTGTGATCAGTTCTTCTTTGCCGGCCGCGGTTTTCATTTCCTCGTTCAGACGGTTTTTTTCATTCTTGAGCTCGTCGATTTTCTGTATCAATCCTTTTCTCTCGTCGTCTAAACGCAAAAACCGGTCAACGCCGCATTTGATATTGCGCAACTTGCAATTCTTTTTCACGGCCTCTTTGTTTTCTCGGATGAATTTGATGTCTAACATGGAAAATTAATTACTATTCTTAATGTATTTTAACGATGCCTCAATAGCCTTCTTCTGCTTTTTCCAATCGCTACCCCATCGCGTAGATCCTTCAATTTCAATATATGCTATATCTTGGAGATCGCACCATTCGCCCATCCAGCCAGAGAAATCCCGATTATAATTGCATTCCGGACCCAAAAGTCTGAATCCTGAATTTTGGGCATAAATCTTGCCGATTTCTTTCGCAAATGAATTACTATTTGAAATTACATCACCACCGGCATTATGAAATGAATAAATTATCTTAATTTCATTCTCACAGATGAGTTTTATAAGCGCCTGCGTTTCAGACTCCGAAGACCCGTTAGATCCGCAATATACTTTTTCACTCTCCTCATAGTTCTTTCCGCGATACCAGAATGATTCCGACTTAAAACTGGGTACGGGAAAATTTCGATTCAAATCCACGCTGTTTCCGTTAAATCGTCCGATTTTCCCACCTCCGAAATAATTCGGATTCTTCCTCGCAATGGCGAATCCGTCGGGGTTGAGACACGGAACAATGTAAGATGACTGGTTCGGAAAATTTTTCTTTTCAAACCATAGCCAATTTGCAAGGTTTCGCGCCAACTTCACCGTACCGACTTCGTTTCCATGGGTCCCGCCAATAAATAGTATTTTCTTTGGTCCACCTTCAAGCTCAAATAAATTTATTTCTAAACCTCCAGCCGATTTTCCAATAGAATATTTTTTTACCTCCTGCAAAATGTCAGGAACTTTTTCAAAATTATTTTGAATGATGCCAAATAATCCTCTTTTAAAAATACCCAGGCTGTATTTTAAGTTAAGCTTCATTCTGCTTTTCCTTCATCGGCGGGAAGATTACCGTCTCGCGGACGGATTTGTTCATGATAAAAGCGAAGAAGCGTTCGCTCATACCAACGCCAAACGCCGGCGGCATGCCATACTCCAAAGCTTCGACAAAATCTTCGTCTATCATCAAAGCTTCACGATCGCCAGCCGCACGAAGTTTCATCTGTTCAAGAAATCTGTTTTTTTGATCAATGGGATCATTAAGTTCTGCAAAAGCATTGTATAACTCAATGCCACCGGCTATAATCTGAAAACGTAAGGTTTTCTTGGGATTTTGGGGATCGCGTTTAGCAAAAGGGGAAACCTCCACCGGCAGGCCGAACAATATACAGGGCTGGATCAATTTTTTACCAACGGTTTTTTTATAAATCGTATCGATCATCCGGCCTTTCCCGTACTTTTTTTCGTACTTTATGCCCAGCTCTTCCGCTTTTTTTATTAAATCGGCAACATCGACATCTTCATTCAAATCAATTCCTGTCTCTTTTTTGAATTCCGTAAAATAATCAACTAGCCTGAAATCTTTTTTCCAGTTTATTTTGTGACCTTCGTGTTTAGTTTCATATCCTCCAGTAACCTCAAAAACAATTTTTCTAAACAAATCTTCGGAGAATTTCATACCTTTTTCCGTGTCCCAGTAAGCCGCATAGAATTCCATGTGATCATATTCCTGGAGATGCTCGCGGTCAATTCCTTCGTTGCGGAAAACCCGGCCGATTTCAAAAACTTTTTCGTATCCGCCCACTAGAAGCCGTTTGAGCGGCAACTCAAGCGATATGCGCAGGAAAAAATCCTGATCCAGCGCATTGTAGTGGGTTACAAATGGTTCGGCTTCGGCTCCGCTGGGTACATGCTCAAAAACCGGCGTTTGCACTTCCAAAAAACCTTCGGCCACTAAAAAATTTCTGATAGTTTGCCAAAAAATATTCTTCTTTCGGAAAATTACGCGCGTTTCGGGATTCATCATGAGATCCAAATATCTCCGCCGCAAAAGTTCTTCCGTATCCTTGAGGCCGAAATATTCCGTCGGAACGGGGCTCAAGCTCTTGGCAAGCATTTTCCAGCTCAAAACTTCGAGCGTTGTCTCGCCTGTTTTGGTTTTGAACAGCTTTCCGCCCAACTCGACGAAGTCGCCGATTTCAACCGATTCGGTGAATAACTTGTATTTTTCCGGGCCCAGCTTGTCAACATTGAGAAAAATTTGGATTTTTCCCGATTCGTCCTCGATGTGCGAAAAAGTTGACCCGCCCATCGGCCGGAGCGATCGCACCCTGCCCGCGAGCACCACTTCCTTTCCCTGCAATTGGTCAAAGCCGGCCAGCGCTTCCTGGTTGGCCATCGAGCGCTCCGATTTTTCGGGATAGGGATCAAGACCGGCCTGCCGCAAAATTTCCAGTTTTTTGAGTTTTATTTCTTTGATTTCATCGAGCATAGAATAGCCGTAAAATATCTAATTCACCTAATTTCTAATTCATCTAATAAAATTCAAAAATGCCCAATAATAAAACTTTTAAAAATTTAAGCATTTGACCTTTAGCCTTTTATTAGGTGAATTAGGTAATTAGACAATTAGGTGAATTTCGCATATATATTCTATCTTTTTTCCTATAAAAAAACAAGATCGAGCTGTTCGACCTTGCTTACTATATCTATTTTACCTCAACAATCTTATATTCTTTTTCTCCGCTGGGAGTCATGACTTTCACCTTGTCGCCCGTTCTTTTGCCCATCAAAGCCTGGCCGATCGGCGATTCATTGGAAATTTTCCCCGCCGGAGGATCGGCTTCGTTTGATCCGACAATAACGAAAGTTTGCTCCTCGCCGTTGAACTTCACCCTGACTTTGGAGCTCATCTGGATCACGTCGCTTTTTTTGTCAAAACTCGGAACCTCGGAAGTCCGGATAATGTTCTCAAGTTCAATAATCCGCCTTTCGTTGTCGGCTTGCTGACGTTTGGCTTCGGTATATTCCGCGTTTTCACTCAAGTCCCCCTGCTCCTTGGCTTCCTTGATTATTTCGGCGATTTTCTGGCGCATTTCGCGCTTTCGCATCTCGAGCTCAACTTCAAGCTTTTTGCGCCCTTCAGGGGTGAGAAATTTTGTCATATCAATTGAGAAATTTACTTAAAAAGCACTCAAGAGATGAGTACCGAAAACTTTTACTGTCGAACGAAGCGAGAGAAATGTCCCGCCTTGGCGGGATCATTTCCGAGCAAGTGATGACATCAAATTGGTTAATACCAATTTATTTTTCCTGAAATTAAGAAAATTATTACTAGACTGAAAGAATGATAAGCAAAATGAAAATGATTGTCAAGTTTTCTTC
>Ga0154694_131_pt1 | contig 20282 bp, 19 predicted proteins | sample Rifle2008BG13ft_FD_105712 | JGI IMG/M metagenome (GOLD analysis project Ga0154694, IMG submission 105712) | Candidatus Moranbacteria bacterium RBG_13_45_13
GCATTAGCTAAATTCTTCTCTGCCTTATCCCATTCCGATTTTTTCCCCATATATTCATCCGGACGGGTGGAAAGAAAAAATTCCGGCTTGATTCCGAAGGCGGGATAATATTCCTTTACCATTTGAATAAGACTCCCGATTTCTTTTTCGACTTGATCCGGCAGGCAAAAAATATGAGAGTCGTCCTGGGTCAGGTATCTCAAGCGAAGGAGTCCGTTGAGCTCGCCGGATTTTTCATTGCGCATGATGCGGCCGATTTCAGTATAGCGAATCGGAAGATCTCGATACGAGCGCGTTTGCTCCTTGTAAATCAAGATATTAAACGGGCAATCCATCGGTTTCAGGCAGTACGTTTCATTGTCGGCTTTCACTGAAAACATATTTTCCTTGAAATGGTCCCAGTGGCCTGATTTTTTCCAGAGGGAATTGTTGGCCAGAATCGGAGTTTGGATTTCCCCAAATCCGTATTTTGCCCGCAGTGATTTTCCGAATTTTTCCAGCGCGTTCCAGATCACCATTCCTTTCGGATGCCAAAAAGCGGATCCCGGGGATTCAGCGTGAAAAGAAAACAAATTGAGTTCCCGTCCCAGTTTTTTGTGATCTCTTTTTTCCGCTTCTTCCGTCGCGGACAAATATTTTTTCAATTCTTTTTCCGTCGCGAACGCCACGCCATAGATCCGCTGGAGCATTTTGTTTTTCTCGTCTCCTTTCCAATAAGCGCCGGAAATTTTGGTGAGCTTGAACGCTTTCGGGTTTATTTCCCCGGTCGAATCGATATGCGGGCCGGAACAGAGGTCGACAAAGTCACGCAACGCATAACACGTAACACGTAACATTTTTTTATTCTTCACTTCTTTTTTCAAATCCTTTATCAGCTCAACTTTGTAATTTTGGTTTACCTTTTTAAATTTTTTCAGGGCTTCATCCGCCAAGATATCGGCTTTTTCGAATCTATAATTCGATTTGATTATTTTTCTCATCTTGTCCTCCAGAATTTCCAAATCCTCCGGGATGAGTGTTCGCGGAAGATCGAAGTCATAATAAAATCCATTTTCAATGCTTGGTCCAATGCCAAATTTTGCGTCCGGAAACATTTCGTAGACGGCCGCCGCCAGCACATGAGAAAGGGAATGGCGGATAATTTCAATTTTTTGTAATTTTTTCATGTTTTTATAGTAATATTAAACCGGCTTACTTGCAAGGTTTCAGAAATAGGGTAAACTTCGCACTATGTCTCCATTTATCTTACTAAAAAACAGGTTTGCATTCTGACATAGTGCGGAGTAAAATGAAAATATGATCCAAGCCAGGCGTATAATAAAAAGGCTGTTTATAATTGTCATTTATCTGATCCTGATCACTTTGATTGTCTTCGGCTTTTATTATTTGTCCAAACCAAAGCCAACCTGCAATGACGGTGTCCGGAATCAGAGCGAGGAAAAGATCGATTGCGGCGGTCCCTGTCCGTCCTGTCTGGAAATTCCGAACATAGAAAATCTGCGTGTTCTGGAAAAAGAGATCATGCCGGCCGGTGAAAACAAGTTTGACGTTTTGGCAAAGCTGGAGAATCCAAATTCCCAGTTTGGAGCGGCCGGATTTGACTATACCTTCAGTATTCTCGGCAAATCCGGAGAAGTCGTCAGTGAGAAAAAAGGAACAAGTTTCGTCCTGCCGGGCCAGCGGAAATATATCTTTGCTTTCGGCCTTGAATCTTCCGAAGAGCCGTCATCTCTCAACTTCAGGATAAGCTCCTTCAAATGGACAAGATTCGCCGAATATCAGGAGCCGGACATAAATATATATTCCAAAGAGTTCAATTTGGTTTCAGGCGGGGCGGGTTTCGCCCAACTCAAGGGAAAAATGAGAAACCAGAGCGGTTATGACTTCAAAAATATAACAGTTAAAGCAGTTTTGCGAAACGGTGAAAGCGCCCCCGCAGCCATCAATGAAACCAGCTTCAATGATGTGAGAGTGGGGGAGGAAAGAGAAATATTTTTGAACTGGCCCAATCCTTTCACGGTTGATCCAGCCTCGGTCAAAATAGAAGTGGAGTCAGAAGTCGATGTTTTTTCGAGTGACAATTTTATGAGGAAATTCGGGACGCCCGGCCAATACGACAGCTACAATGCCGGCCAGTTGTGATTATTTTCGATAAATGTTGAAAAATTTCCTGAAGCTTGACTGGATTTTGATCGTGACAGTTCTTCTTCTTCTAGGTTTGAGTCTGGCGATTCTTTATCCAATCAGCTATTCGGGGGGAGAACTGAACAAAGAGAGGGGTCATTTTTTCCGCCAGTTGATTTTTGTGATAATAGGACTGGTTGTTTTTTTTGTATTTGCTTTTTCTGACTACAGAAACTGGAGCGGTGTTTCAACATATCTTTTTTTGGCGGGACTCCTCGGTCTTTTTTTGGTTCTCATATTTGGAAAAACTATTCGGGGCACTTCCGGCTGGTTGAGTCTCGGCCTTTTCAATCTTCAGCCGGTTGAGCCATTCAAGCTGATTATCGTGGTGGCTCTGGCGAGATATTTTTCACTGAACGCGAAAGGAATCGGGAGCTGGAAGCATATTCTCACTTCTTTCATTCCTGTTTTTATTTCGCTGATGCTTGTTCTCAAGCAGCCGGATCTGGGTTCGGCCGTGGTGATTTTGGGGATTTGGCTTGGGATTTTGCTGATTGGCGGAGCGAAAAAAAGCCACCTTCTTGTTCTGTTGGTCAGTGTCGCAATTATATTTCTCGCCGGCTGGAGTTTCTTTCTCAAAGGCTATCAGAAAGAGAGAATTGAGATTCTCCTCCATCCTTCGTCGGACCCGCTGGGAGCGGGCTACAACGTCATCCAGTCGACGGTCGCGGTGGGTTCGGGGGGATTCTGGGGAAAAGGGCTGGGCCACGGCTCGCAAAGCCAGCTCAATTTTCTTCCCGAAAAACACACCGACTTTATTTTCGCGGTGCTCTCCGAAGAACTAGGGTTGGGGGGGGCCCTATTTGTTCTGGCGCTTATGGCGATTCTGATGCTGCGTCTTTTTTCCATTGCCCAGTCCAGCCGGGACAACTTCGGAAGATTTTTGGTGAGCGGATTTATTATGATAATTTTCATCCAGTCGGTGATTAATATTGGGATGAATATCGGCCTTGTTCCGGTGGCCGGGATTCCTTTGCCTTTGGTGAGCTATGGCGGGAGTTCTCTCGTTACGATGCTCGCGGCCCTGGGCATTTCCGAAAGCGTTTTTCGCAAATCCCGGAAAGGAATTGACTAATCCGGCTGTTTTTGCTATTTTTCTAGAGTTGGAATCGGAATCATTTTTTCGAAATGACCAGAGACATCACCCTTGAAGCGAAAAAAAGAATAAAAGCAGGCGAAAGATCGGCGAGCAAAGACAGCGTGCCGGGTGTTCTCTATGGCCGGGGAATTGAAAACATAATGCTTTGGATTGACAAGAAAAAATTCGGCGACGTGTATGATGAAATAGGCGAAAGCACGGTTTTCGGGATTTCCATAGACGGGAAAGACAAGAGAAATGTTCTGGTCAAAGAAATTCAGCGGGACGCGCTCAATAGCGATATCAGGCACGTCGATTTCTATCAGGTGCGGATGGACGAGGAAATCGAAGCCGACATTGAGCTTGTGTTTTCTGGCGAGTCCCCGGCAGTGAAAGAACATGGAGGCGTTCTGATCAAGAATATGGATTCGATTCCCGTGAAGTGTCTGCCGGGCGATCTGCCGTCTGAAATCGAAGTAAATGTCGGCGCGATCCGGACTTTCGATGATTACATCTACATAAAAGACCTTGGTGTTTCCGACAAGGTGGAAGTTTTGGTTGATCCGGAAACAGTGGTGGCGATGGCAGCGCCTCCGAGATCCGAGGAAGAATTGGCCGAGCTCGAGACTGAAGTGAAGGAAGACGTGACCCAGGTCGAAGGCGTGGTCAAAGAAGAAGCGCCGGCGGGCGAGGCGGAGGGTGAGGCGGAAGGAAAGGGCGAAAGTGAAAGCAAGACTGAAGCCAAAGAAGCAAAGCTGGAAAAATCGAAGAAGAAGCAGTAAACATCATATGACACCCGACGCATTTTCAATCGTTGGGTGTTTTTTGTTGGGGTGGTGTATAATGGGTAAAAATCCCAATGACCAATATCCAATATCCAATTAAATCTCAAATTCTAAAATCCAAAAAATTAAGATTTTTAATTCCTTTTTTTATTTTTATATTCTTAATTTTTCATTTTGTATTTGCTGCTCAAAATGACAATTCTCAAAAACAAGAGCTGAAAAACAAAATTGAAAATCTGCGCAGTCAGATTGAAAAATACCAAAACGAAATATATCAGATGGGGCAGATGGAAGAGTCAATCCACAATGAAATTGAGATTATAACCAAGGATACCGAAAAGATAGAGCTTGAAATTCAGGAGACAGATCTGGTAATTGAAAGTTTGGGAGTCGATATTTCAGAGAAGGAAGGGCAAATCGAAGCGATGCAGAAAGAAATTCAGGCCAAGGAAGCAATCCTTTCTCAGTTTCTTCAGGAACTTTATGAAAACGGAGGGGCTTCAACCATGGAAATAATTCTGGGCAACCAGAAATTCACTGATTACTTTTCACTGATTGAGGGATTGGAAACTTATGATGTGAAAGTGAAAGACGCTTATGATCAATTGGTGTTTCTCAAGGCGGGGCTAAAGAGTGAAAAGGGTATATTGGTAGATCGGCGCGAAGTTCAGTACAACCTTCGAATGATCCAGAAAGACCAGGAGCGTTCTCTTGAGCAGCAAAAACAGTTCAAAGACCGGCTCTTGAAACAGACAGCTAATGAAAAACAGTTTTTATCCGAGAAGAAAGAGAAACTGCAAGCCGAGCTCAATATGCTCCAGTCTTTGGGCGAGCCGATTGCCATCGCCGACGCGGTGCGTGCGGCAAAGTACGCCTCGGGACTGACGGACGTCGCTCCGGAATTTCTACTGGGGGTTCTGCGGGTGGAATCGGGGCTGGGAACGAATGTGGGCGGAGGACGCTACAAGACGGATATGAATCCGGCCCAGTGGGATACTTTCAAAAAAATCTGCGAAGGTCTCGGGATTGATCCGGATAAGACTCCGGTCTCGCGGCGGGCTTGCTACAACAGCGACGCAAAAGACGGATGCGGGGGATGGGGAGGAGCGATGGGGCCGGCCCAGTTCATGCCTTCGACCTGGATGGGATATAAATCGAAAGTTGAAAAAACGACCGGCGAAATCCCGGCCAATCCGTGGGATATCAAGGATTCTTTGGTGGCAATGGGCTTGAAACTCGGGGCGGTTGACGGCGTGACGGCGGGCAATCGCAAAGCCTGGGCCAAAGCGGCGGGAATGTATCTCGCCGGCGCGAACTGGGAAAACTATTCCTGGTACTCGGATCGGGTTTTGTCTTACGCGGACGAGTTCAAGAAGGTGCTGAAGGATTATTGATTCTATAAAAATTAGATTTATGAAAAAAGTAAAAGTTGGAATCATAGGACACACCGGACGGCTGGGCAAGCCTCTTAAGAAATTGCTAGGTAAGCACCCCTTTGCCGAGATCGTATATACTGAAAGCAGAAGTAAAGGTAAGTGGGGGAACTTATCTAATGCGGAAATGGTTTTTTTAGCGCTGCATCCGGGAAAAAGCAAGACATACATTCCCAGATTGAACGGGAAAAGAGTGATTGATCTCAGTATAGATTATCGGAATAGCAGGGATTGGGTTTATGGCTTATCTGAAATTTTTGGCACTGAAATAAAAAGAGCAACGAGAGTTGCTAATCCGGGATGTTACGCAACATCAATATTATTGGGACTATATCCCCTGAAGGGGAAAATTGAAGAGATATTCATAGCATCGACGAGCGGAATTTCCGGTGCGGGATTGGAAATTTCCAAGGAAGACAATTTTTTGATTTATAAAGCAGGTACGCAACATTCGCAAATTCAGGAGATTAAACGGGTTATGGGATTAAAGAGTATTGTATTTGTTCCCCAGCGAATCGATACTGCTGAATGTGGTATTGTGTCAACGATGTTTATCCGAACAGGCGACCTGGAAAATCTGGCGGATTTATATTGCAAGGCTTATAAAAAGCACCCTTTCGTGAGAGTTATAACTGACCCCAAAAATGACATCGAAAGCAAAAATGTAATCGGCACCAATTTTTGTGATATTAAAGTGCTGAAATGCGGAAAACAAGCAGTGATTGTTTCGGCGTTGGATAACCTGATGAAAGGAGGCGCCAGTCAAGCCGTACAGAATTTTAATTTGATGTGCGGTTTTAAAGAAACTCTTGCGTTATTGCGTTAGTTTTTTGTCAAGTCTTTTTGAAAAATTTATTACTCAACCAGTTGACTATTCGGCAAATTAGTTATATAATAATAGTGTAAAATCCAATTTATAGGGGATTTTCGCCCCAGTGAAATAGTGCCGCTTTGCGGCAATTTCACAGGGCACGGGTGATTTGCTTGGGTGTGAATCGCTTTTTTGTATTCTCTACGAATTACGAATCAATTACGAATATACGAATAGTAATAGTTTAGGAGATGGGTGAACTTCACCTTACTAATGCTGAAACGATTCAAATGGGTGGCTAAATTAGGGTGGGTGAGTTCAATTAATAAACCAGCAATATATCTGGCGATTTTTGCCTTTGTCTTTTTCTCGACAGGAATAAGTTATTCTTTTGCTTCCGATATAACCCCGCAAAAAGTGGTTGACATGGCCAACGCTGACCGAAAAAATAAAGAAATTAGCGAATTAGTCGAAAACGAAAAATTGTCCAGATCGGCTATGAGCAAGGCTCAAGACATGATCACTGACAACTACTTTTCCCACAATGCCCCGAACGGAACGACGCCTTGGCGCTGGATTGAAAAAGAAAACTACGACTATAACTACGCCGGGGAAAATCTGGCGATGGATTTTTCTTCGGTGGAGAAAATGAACGAGGCGTGGCTCGCAAGCCCGACGCACCGGGCCAATATCCTGAATGAAAAATACAAAGACATCGGCGTAGCGGTTCAGGAAGGAATTATAAACGGACATTCAACCATCGTGGTTGTTCAGATGTTCGGTTCAGGTGACAAGAAGGCGAATCAAGAAGAAAGCACTGACGAACTGCAAATAAAGCGGGAGAAAATTTCAGAAACAGAAAATTATATTCCGGCTTTGCCGGCTGGCGAAGCAAGATATGAAAAAATTGCCTTTAAGGAACCATTGATATACTGGCCGCGGCAAGGCGAAGTGATCAATGGCAGGGAAATTGAGATTGTCGGCCGGGCCGAGCCGGGAAGCAGAGTGAACCTTTTTGATAATGAAACCGATTTAGGCGACTCGATTGCCGATGAGCAGGGCTGGTTTCGGTCGAAAAAGACAGGCGTTTTCGAAGGCAGCCATACGCTCTTGGCGCGCCCGGAGCTGATAAATAATCTGAAGAACGAATCAGAGCTTTCCGGGAAGATTACATTTTATGTCGACCGCACAAGTCCGGAGATTAGATACAATTTGCACGCAGACAGAGGTTCCGATAGTTATCTTATCGAAATATATGCCAATGAAAGAAACTGTTTCTTTGAGCTGGGCGGCGAGGCTTTGGCGGGCATATTTCACAATCCGGCGGTTTTTCCGGTGAGCGCCAAACGGGCTTCAGTCGTGGCTTCTGTTTCGGATAAGGCCGGCAACAGGACGAAAAAACAAATTGAGCTTGTAAATTTTTACGCCGGGGATCATAATCAGGATTTCGTTGGAAATTTTGCGAATTCATTTTTGCCCAAAACCGCGTATGCCGCCGATTCAGGAAGGAAAGCGTTTGTGAAGAATTTAGGACTTGTCCCTCACCACTTTTCCCGGTGATTCAAAAATAATCAGAAAAACGACCCGCAGATTATTTGTGATTATTGTCTGTTAATCACAAAAAGTGGTGAGGGATAAAGGAGGGTTTAATCATTAATATACCCCGCACCAACTTTGCTGATGAAAACCAGCAACGATATAATTTCAAGTTTTGAGTGCTAGTAAGTCGCGGCGCTGGACTAAATAGGGTTGAGCTATTCGCTCAACGCGCCGCAGCCGATATTCAAAGGCAAAGTTGGTGCGGGGCAAGAAACAATGTGACATAGAAAAAAACAAAAAATGCTCTTTAAAATAAAAATAAAATAAGTACGGGCGAAACAAACACAAAAAAGTGTTTAAACAAAAAAGGTAAGATGTCCTTGCTTTTGGCTCTTCGGAGCCGATTAGACAAATAAACCCGTCTTTACAGGTCTTGTAAGGCGGGTTTTTGTTATATTTACGAACTACAAAAATATACGAATAGATATTGACAGATTGTTTTTGGCGTGATAGGTTGAGGTGCTGGGGGGAAATTAAATCATTGCATCTTAAAAAGGAGACGGAAAATGGAACCGCAAGAAAGATGCGAAATAACTCCGCAAGAATTTGGAGAAGCTATTGTGACGTATATTTCGAAGAGATATGACGAGATGCTCGCACCGTACCGAATCAATGGTTCCTCGATAACTTTACCGGAAATAATGACCGTGGAAATGGCGGACAAGCCGCTGTCTCCAGTGAATGTTATTGAACCAATGGAAAGGCAATCTCTCGACGGAATAATCTTCTCTCTTTCAAGGGATGAAATTAATGAAGCGTTGACAAAGGAAATCGATCTAATGAAAAGAGGAAGGAAGTTTCGGGGGAATCGTGTCATTGCGTTGTCAGTTCCTCTGCCTGAAAAAATACTGGTAAAACTCCAGTCTGCTTCAAAAGGCTCACCACCAGAGGATTTCGAGCATATCTTCGATGGAAGCCTTGCGTAGGAATATAATCCGGCAATTTCCCGCAATTCAGGCCACTGAACTTTAGTGGCCTTTTTTATTTCCTACATTGATTATCTTTGCACTTTCGTTTATACTAACATTGCTCAAATACAAGCGATTTTATGTCCTATTTTGAAATAATCGGCGGGAAAAAATTGAGAGGCGTTATCGAAGTGAAAGGCGCCAAAAACGCGGCCTTGAAAGCGGTGGCGGCCGCTCTTTTGTCCCGTGAAAAATGGACTATCGCCAATTTTCCCTTTATAGAAGACACAAATAGAATTCTGGAGATGGTCAAGGACTTGGGCGTTGAGGTGAAAAGAGTGAATAACAGGGTCGAGATTCAGGCGCGAAAAATAAGGACCGGCAGACTGAAAGATATTCTTGCCAAAAAACTGCGGGCGTCGATCATTCTCGCCGGGCCGGTTTTGGCACGGACGGGCGTTGTGCGGATGCATTATCCGGGCGGATGCGTGATCGGAAAGCGTCCGATTGATATGTTTCTTGACGGATTTGGGAAATTCGGGGCGAAAGTCAATTGGGAAAACAATCACTTCCGGATAAGCGCGAAAAAACTGAAAGGGGCGAAAATATTTTTTCCGAAAGTGACAGTGACGGGAACGGAAACAATGATGATGACCGCTGTCTTGGCCCAAGGCGAGACAATTCTTGAAAACGCGGCTATGGAGCCGGAGATCCCGATACTCGCGAATTTTCTGAACAGGTGCGGCGCGCGCATAAGCGGCGCGGGAACTCCGACAATAAGAATCAAGGGCGCAGGAAAAATCGGCGGCGGGAGATTGACGCTCATTCCGGATCGGATCGAAACGGGAACTTTTGCCATTCTTGGAGCGCTGGCGGGCGGGAAAATAAAAATAACAAAGTGCAATCCCGACCACATTCGCGCGCTGCTTGTGAATCTTGAAAAGGCAGGCGTGAAATTTGAAGAAAGAAAGAATGAACTGATTGTTTGGGGCGCCAAAAGATTGAAGGCGGTAAATGTTTCCACTCACGAATATCCGGGATTCGCGACTGATCTTCAGCCGCCCTTCACGCTTCTTATGACCCAGGCCGAGGGATCTGCTCTGATTCATGACTCAATTTTCGACGGCCGTTTGATGTTCACGGACATTTTGAATCTGATGGGAGCGGATATTATAATGAATGATCCTCATCGGGTGACGGTCAACGGCCCGACGAAACTGGTTGGCCGGAAAATCGCCAGTCCCGATTTGCGGGCGGGGATAACGTTGGTTTTGGCCGGTCTCATTGCCGAGGGAAAAACAAAGATTGAGAATATTTATCAGATAGATAGGGGATATGAAAGAATTGAAGAAAGGCTGCAGAAGCTAGGGGCGGAGATAAAGCGGGTGAAAAAATAAATACACAAACTCAAAGCTCAAATGTCAAAGCTCAAAGCTAGGGTGTCCCGCTGCGCGGGACGATTATTAAGAAAGAAACGAGCGCAGCGAGTTCCAAAGTTTTGCGTTTTGAGTTTTAAGTTTTGAGTTTTTATTATTGTGTTTATCAAAAAAATCGGAATTGATCTCGGAACGGCTAATACTCTTGTCTTTTTGCCCGGAAAGGGCATTGTTATCGATGAGCCATCGGTGGTGGCTATTTCGATGGTGGACAACAAGATTTTGGCGGTTGGGAATGAGGCCAAGGAAATGCTAGGCCGGACGCCTGAAGCTATCACGGCGATGAGACCCCTGAAAGACGGTGTAATTGCGGATTATCGGATAACAGAAGCTATGCTTCGCTACTTTATCAACAAAGTGAGCGGCGGTTTTCGCTTGTTCCGTCCGGAAGTAATCGTTTCCATTCCGGCCGGAGTCACTTCAACGGAACGCCGGGCGGTCATTGACGCGACAATCAAGGCCGGAGCCAAAACGGCCTATGTCGTCAAAGAGCCAATCCTGGCGGCAATCGGGGCTGGCATACCGATCAACAATGCGGCGGGAAATATGATTGTGGATATCGGAGGGGGGACGAGTGAAGTTGCCATTATCTCTTTGGGCGGGGTCGTGGCGTCTCACAGCGCGAGGGTGGGCGGGAACAAGATTGATCAGGCGATCGCCGATTTCATCAAGAAAAAGCACGGCCTCGCGATCGGAGAACGGACGGCCGAGGAAGTAAAAATCTCGGTCGGGAGCGCCATTCCCCAGATGAAAGACGAATTTATGGAAGTGCGCGGGCGGGATCTGATTGCCGGACTTCCGAAAACAATCCGCGTTTCAGCCAACGAAATCGCTGAAGCGATACAGGACGAATTGCGCGAAATTATAAACGCCATCAAAAAAGTTCTTCAGGAAACCCCGCCGGAACTCGCGGCCGACGTGATCGACAAGGGAATGATTCTTTCCGGGGGCGGGGCGCTGCTGCGGAACATTGATCAATTGATCTCCAAAACGACCGGGGTTCCCTGCTACGTCGCGGATGACCCTCTTTTCTGCGTCGCCAAGGGAACCGGCATCGCGCTTGAAAATCTGGAGATGTACAAGAGGACGATCATGATGAGTAAGTGATATTTGTTATATCAAATGTCAAAAGTAAAATGTCAAAAGTTTGGTACTCGCTTCGCTCGTGATTTTTTAGTAATCGTCCCGCATAGCGGGACACAATATTTTTGAAATTTGAGATTTGAGTTTTGACTTTATGATGATCGGTATCGACGCTTCGCGGGCGTTTCAAAAAAACAAAACCGGAATTGAGGAATACTCTTATCAAGTCATCAAGCACTTGCGTGATAAATTGGATAATCGGCAAGTTATTTTATACTGCAATCCGGCGATAAATGCTCGGCCGGATTTCGAACTGCCAAAAAATTGGAAAATAAAATTTCTCCGCGCGCCGATTTTTTGGACGCAAGCGAGATTGTCTCTCGAGATGATTTTCCATCCGGTTGATATTTTATTTGTTCCGGCGCATACAGTTCCCATTATACATCCGCGAAATACAGTTGTGACGATCCACGGACTCGAATACGAATTTTGTCCTAAAGCCTATTCTTTCTGGCAAAGGATCTATATGCGATTCGTGATCAAGAATTCCTGCCGGTGGGCGGAGAAAATAATCGCCGTGAGCGAGAACACAAAAAGGGATTTGATGAAATTGTATAAAGTGCCAGAAGAAAAGATAGAGGTTGTATACGAAGGATACAATGTCGGTAATTTTCAATTTTCAATTTTCAATTTTCAAAAAATTTTCAATGATTCAATTTTCAAACCCTATTTTCTATTTGTAGGTAGGCTAGAAGAGAGGAAAAATATTTGCGGAATAGTTGAGGCGTTTGAAATATTGAAAGAGAAATACAAGTTGCCGCATAAATTGGTTTTGGCGGGGAAGTTTGGGTACGGGGAAGATAATATAAAATATAAAATAGAAAATAGTAGATATAAGGAGGATATTATTTTACCCGGGTATATAAGCGATGAAGAGAAATGGGAGCTGATGAAAAAGGCGGATGTGTTCATATTCGCGACTTTTTATGAGGGTTTCGGTTTGCCGATTCTTGAGGCGCAAAGCGTCGGAACGCCGGTTGTTTCGTCAAATATCTCCTCAATGCCGGAGGTATCCGGCGATGGAGCGGTTTTAGTGAATCCAAAAGACACCAATGAAATAGCAGAGGCGATTTATCGACTTATTTCGGATGAAAGCTATAAAAATGATATAATAGAAAAAGGGCTGGAGAACGTGAAAAGATTTTCGTGGGAAAAATGCGCGGGGGAAATCGCGGATAGGATAAGGGCAGAGAAAGCGGGAATTGTGTAATGTTGATGAGTTGAAAAAATCTTATGAGGAAAAAACAGCCAGGAATCAAAAAAGGGGAAGTTGTGATTTACAAATCTCCTCAAGGACCAAAAATCCAGGTAAGGCTGGAGAAGGGTTCGGTATGGATGGACGCGCATTTAATTGCAAAAGCTTTTGACGTTAATCGTCCGGCAATCGTAAAACACATTGAGAATATTTATAAAACGGGTGAATTGGACAGAAAATCAACCTGTTCCATTTTGGAACAGGTTGCCACTGACGGCAAAATCAGAAAAATGAATCTGTATAATCTGGACGCAATTATTTCCATCGGATATCGTGTAAATTCAAAGCGCGCAACGCAGTTCAGAATATGGGCAACGAAAACACTAAAAGAGCACCTGATTGAAGGCTATACACTTAATAAAAAACGGCTATTGCAGGCACAAGACAAATTCAAGGAGCTGCAGGAAGCCATTTCATTCCTGCGGGAAAAATCAGGCAGTAACTTTCAATATTATGTTGCATGTTATGCGTTATGAGTTACATGATATGAGCGATCCTAAAGAGAAGGACAAAATGATTAAAATCGTCACCAACTTGCTGGTGGGGTAGGGTGGAGATAATATACTTTAATACTTACTTCGATAAGTATATGAGACTAAAAGACAAAAATATCAGGAAAATAACCCGGGTGGGCAAAACGAGTCTCGCGGTAACGTTGCCGGTTGAAATGGTCCGTGAACTCGGCTGGCGGGAGAAGCAGCGCGTTGTGGTGAAGAAAATCAAAGGCGGCTTCGTCATCCGCGACTATCGGAGTAAGAAACAAAAAAAGCTTGCCCCGTAGCAAGCGTAGTTTTGCTACTGGGGTGCGGGGCGCTAATTAAGGATTGGGAAAAGTAAAATTACCTGTGTGGATAACCTTGATTGCATCTATAGTGATATAGTGATAATATATCACTACAAAGTCTGCCTGCCTAAACAACAAACACATGGTGAGTGCAAAAAAGAAAAACCTAGGTCAATTTTTCACTAAAAATTCAGACTATATTCTGCAGGGATTCCGTAAATTCGTAAAAGACAAGAATGCAACGGATCCTTTTGCTGGTAATCAAGATTTGATGGAATGGGTAAAGAAAAACAATTGTGAGAATGTAGTTGGCTTTGATTGCGACCAGAAATTTATTGATAATAAAAAAGTTTTTCTAAATGATTCGATTAACTCGCCTAAAGAGTACAGATTTGTTTGCACCAATCCGCCATATCTTCACAAAAATAAAGCTTCACAGAAAGTAAAAGAAAAATTCTTTGCCGGTGTCCATTCAAAATTTGAAGACCTGTACCAGGTTTCAATATACTCATTGCTAAATAGTGAAGAGGGAATTATTATCGTTCCCTTAAACTTTTTGTGTGCAGAAAATTCAAGCAAAATTAGAAAATTGTTTTTCGAAAAGTTCGAAATAATAAAGTTAAACATTTTCTCCGAGCAGGTTTTCGATGATACGACATACAATGTGATATCTTTTTACTTCAAACGAAAACCTGAAGAATCCGACATAAATATAATTGAAGCAACAATTTATCCCGAGAACAAAAAAATTAAACTCACCCTCGAAAAAAAACATGACTGGCAGTTCGGCGGCGAGTTTATTCACAAAATAAAGAAAATGAAAAATGATCTTGGCATATTCCGTCTCACGGAAGATTTTTTGAAATCAGGGGAATATGAAGTGGAAATCGCCTTGCAGAACATAAAAGAAAGAAGATTACTGAGAATAAGCGATGACATCAAGAGACTGCTTGAAAAAAATATTCTTTTTTTGCGCGCGATTGACAGTAAGAATGGAAAAAAAATTCAGCTGGAAGACATCAGGAAATATAAAATAGCCGGGCTTGTCGGCAAAAATACATCTCGCAATATGGCCCATTTAATTTTCCGAAAAGAAATATCCATCAAAGATCAAGTCGAGTTGATGGAAAAGTTTAATCAGGAATTATCCCGCAAGCGCAGCAAATATCTCTCATTCTTTCTTACTAATTTCAGAGACAACAATCGCAAAAGAATGTCTTTTGATCTGGCATACAAATTCTTAAACTTTATTTATTATGAAAAATATTCAGGACAATCTGCATTATTTTAGGGTATCTCAAGAAAACCCGGAGCCGCAACTGGATTTGAATTATTTCGTAATTGGCAAAGAGCCAAAAATTAAAGAATATCTGAAAAACATCAAAGAAATAAAAGAAACATTAATCACTTTGAAAAAACTAAAAGAAAACGAGGAAAGAAAAGACGTCGTAGAAAAATATTATCAAAAATTATTTCAAAACCTAAATGATTACTCGAACTGCTCGGAGCTGGGCTGTTTTGTCAATGCTTGTGACACGACGAGAGATCTAATCAAAAAAGATTTTGAATCCTTCAAAACGATAACTGATTTTTATCTCAAAAAGAGAATCGTTGATGACAAAGTTCCGGAAAGTTGGGTACAGGCCATCATTGATAACAACGCTTCGCGTAAAAAAGGTAAACTTGGAGAAAATAAAATTATCAAGATTCTCAACAAAGCCGACTATAGGTCGGTAAATAGCTGGAATCATTTTAATGACAGAAAAAAATGTGTAGCTTGTTTTTCGAAAGATATCTTCGACAATGACGCGGTTAAGGAAAAATTAAAAATTAATCTAAAAACGAAAAACCAGGACAAAATGCTGGATCTACTGATAAAAAACAAAAAAACAATTTTAATTTTAGAGGCAAAACATCTAAATACGGACGGCGGCGAACAGAACAAACAAATCGACGAGCTTATAAAAATTTTAGAGCTGAAAGAGTCTAATCAAAATATTTTTTATGTTTCTTTTTTAGATGGGACATATTCAAACAAATTGCTGGCTGAATCTATCACGAAAAGATCGAGGAAGTTGCTAAAGCAAAGAAAACAAGTTGAAAGATATCTGAAAAACAAAAATTCGAGGAACTTTTGGGTCAACACGGCTGGCTTCGAAAAACTCATTTCAGATTTGAGGTGAGTCAGCTTGGGGCTTCGTCAAGATCAAACCCTAGCGAGGGATAAACTTTTGTTAAAGAATATTAAGAATATAAATTTATGGGAATATATGATGCTGCAAAAGATGCGGCAAAAATCTTAAAAGAAGCTGGTAAAATTGAGGAATACAAAACAATTTTGGAATTATTGGAAAAACTTTTGGAAATGCAAAAAAGAATTGTTGATTTAGAAAAAGAAAATCAAAACCTAAACGAAAAATTTGAAATAAAAGGTAAGCTAGAATATAAAAATAATTCCTATTGGAATGGAGAAGATGGTCCGTATTGTTCACGATGTTGGGAAAAAAATAGAGAGCTATTACGTATACATCCAACATTTCTTAACAGTAATACTGCAGAATGCCCTGAATGCAAGACAACTGTAAATTTTACAGGCAGAAAAAACAGTCCTTATTCCCCAAAAGTTTTTCATACACCTGTCGATAGTTATAGATAATATCGCAGGAAAAATTTGCGATGGTTATAAAACCCAACCATTTCTAAAGTTAACCGCTTCTAACATTTATGTTAGGAAAACAATAGGGAGTAAATTAGAAGGATCAAAAATGATTAATACCCTTTTCGAAAGATTAATCAACAATAAAGAAGCGATATATATCATTATTTCACTTGTTGACCCTTCCTAAAGCTAAGCTTTAGGAATAAAACCCATCGCTCGAATTCCGGCGGGGGAATAATATTACTGAAAAAATGATATAATAGAAAAAGGACTGGAGAACGTGAAAAGATTTTCGTGGGAAAAATGCGCGGGGGAAGTAAGTGATGTAATTCGTAATTTGTAATTGGTAATTGGGATTTTATTGTCATCCCGCACTTGATGCGGGATCCAGAAAATAATTCTGTGTTACTATGAAAACTGGATTTCCGCTTTCGCGGGAATGACAAGAGGGGGGCAAATAAAAAAAACCGGACCGGCTCGGTGATGATACGTTGAGCGCGATCCGGATAGCATAAGGAAATAGATTTGATCTCATCTGGGCTATAATTTTTGGTCGCCGTCGCCCCGGAAATGATTGATTTTTTCCTCTACATCTCTGATGAGATTTTGAAAATCCGCAATTGATTTGTCCACGGCCTGTAGCCAGTCGATAATGAAGACCAAGCCTTGCAATAATGTATCACTGGGAATGCAAAACTCGAAGCCACTCTCAGTAGTTACCGCATCGAGATCGACTTCGTCTATCGTCAGGCCTTTGTAGAATTCAGTGGCTAATTCCATTTGCAATCGGCTTAGCCCGTCTACTTTAACTACGATACCCCCTTCAGCTAAAATTTCAATTTTCATATCTATCTTTCCTCCTTTTAGAAGATAGAAATTGAAGCGCAATGACTTCAAATAACCCTATCACAACCAATAAAATTTGTCAAGGCCTGAAGGTCGCCCTTGTCCACGATTTTCTGAACCAGTACGGCGGGGCGGAGAGGGTGCTTTTGGCGCTTCATGAGATGTTCCCGGAAGCGCCGATTTATACTTTGCTTCATGATCCCGAGAAAATGCGGGGGAAATTTGCGCGGGCCGATATCCGGCCCTCGTTTCTCCAGAAATTTCCCAAGTTTTTCAAAAAACGGCACAAATATATGCTGCCGTTCATGCCGACGGCTCCCGAGACTTTCAATTTGCGGGATTTTGACCTCGTGATTTCTTCTTCAAGCGCGTTCGCGAAAGGCGTGATCGTGAAACCGAAAATAATTCACATCTCATATTGCCACAGCCCGATGAGATATGCCTGGGACTGGAACGAAAAATATCTCGACGAGCAAGCGCTGGGGAAGAAGCGGAAATTGCTGGCGAGAATGCTTTTGAATTATGTCCGAATCTGGGACAAGGTGGCGGCGGATCGCGTCGATTTTTTCATCGCGAATTCAGAGTACACGAAAGAGAGGATAAAAAAATATTACGGCCGGGAGAGCGCGGTGGTTTATCCGCCGGTGGACACGAATATTGTCATCCCGGGCTTGACCCGGGATCCAGAAAATACAAAAAGCGCCGAGAAACTGGATTCCCGCTTTCGCGGGAATGACAAAACGCGAGAAGATTATTTTTTGATCGTCTCCCGCCTCACGCCCTACAAAAAAATCGAAGTGGCGATTGAAGCGTTCAATAAATTGAATTTGCCGTTGGTTGTCATTGGCGAGGGCGCGCCGAAGTACGTGAGATATTTGAAATCAATCGCGGGACCCAAGACGAAATTTTTGGGATGGCTGCCGGATGAGAAGATAAAAGAATATTATTCCAGTTGCCGGGCATTCGTTTTTCCGGGCGAGGATGATTTTGGAATCGCGCCGGTCGAGGCAATGGCGGCCGGAAAGCCGGTGATCGCTCTCCGGCGCGGCGGCGCGACGGAAACGGTGATCGAGGGAGAAACAGGAGAATTTTTTGATGAATCGACAATCGAGGTGCTGGCCGACGCGGTGCGCCGTCTCATGGAAAAGGAAAAAGATTATGAGCCGGAGAAAATCCGAGAGCAGGCAATGAAGTTTTCGAAAGAAAAGTTTATGAAGAATATAAAAAGGGTGATAGGGGAGATATGGGAGAGAAGGGAAAATTAAAAAAAACAAAGATGGCTTTCAATTCCAAAATAAAAACCTATCTCGACCAGCTGGCGACTTCGCCGAAAAGGCCGAATTCCTATCTTTTTGTCGGGCCGGCAGAAACCGAAAAAAGCGAGGCGGCCGTGTATTTTGCCGCCAAAATAGCGGGAAAGGAAAATGACGGAGAATTTTTGCGGCGCGCGGAGGAAAATATCCATCCGGACGTGGTGATCGTTGAGCCGGAAATAGTTGAAGATAAAAAGGGAAAAACGCGCGAAAAAGAAATTGTCATTGAGCAAATTCGCCAGACCCAAGAGCGGTTGAAATTTTTCCCTTATGAGCTTAAGCAAAAATTTTGCCTGATCAGGAAAGCCGGGAGATTGAACCTGGAGGCGGGAAACGCGCTCCTCAAGATTTTGGAGGAGCCGACCGAGAGCACTTTTTTCATCTTGCTCGCGGTTGACGCGGAATCGGTTTTGCCGACGATCGCGTCCCGCTCCGCGATTTTGCGATTCCCGCAAGTGGATCTTCCGAAATGGAAAGAAGAAAACCGGGAACGCCTGCGAAAAATTTTCAAGGAGGAGGTTTTTGAGCAATTCGGCTATATCGAAAAAACCGCGAAGGACAAAAATGAGCTGCTGGAAGTTTTGATTGATTGGGAAAATGTGGCGGCGGAAAGCTTGAGAAAGCTCGTCGCGGACGGGGAAAATCAGAAAAAAGCGGCAAAAGTGGCGGAGATAATCGGAAACGTGAGAGAAGCGATCAACCGGCTTGAATATTCAAACGCGAGTCCGAGGGCGGTAGGGGAAAATTTGATGCTTGAGATGAATTCGTGATAAAATAAAAAGCGTATGGGAATTAATTGCTTAAGAATCCAACTTTTCTTGAAATAGAACTCGAAGCTGGTTTTTGTGGCAAAAATTTTCTAGATAAGCGAATCTAAAGCGAAAATTTTTGACAAAAATCAGCTCCTCAAACACCAATTTCTGCGAAAATTTGAATTCTTCAGCAAATTTATGAAAATTAGAAATATTTTTCTGACAATTATCGCGACGCTGTTTCTCTCCGCCTGTTCTCTCGGAACCTCCGGGAGCGATGGGGGAATTTTTCGGTCTGACGACGGCGGAAAAAGTTTTTCGCAAAAAGTGAATATTGACGAAAAAAGCCGGATCGGCGGAGTGGACGCGTTGAGCCTCGCCGCAAACCCGCAAAACGGGAATGAAGTTTATATTGGAACCAAAGCAAGCGGAATCTGGAAAACTGAAAACGGCGGCGAAAACTGGCGCCAGCTCAAAATTTCCAATTTCACGCCAAGCAAAGTCTATGCCATGGCCGTCGATCCAACTGATCCCAAAATTATTTACGCGACAGTTTCGATAAACAACCGGGGAAAAATCATAAAATCCGAAGACGCGGGAGAGAGTTGGAAAGATGTTTATACCGAACCCTCAAGCGGAACTCTTGTTTTGAGTTTGGCGATTGATCCGCAAAATTCGGGCTATATATACGCCGGGACGGCCAAAGGCCTCGTCTTGCTTTCTGAAAACGGCGGCCAGTCGTGGAGGAACCTTTGGATGGCCCAAGCGGAAGTATATAAAATCGCGGTTGACAGTGCCAATTCGAAGAACGTGTATTTTGCTGTTTTCGGAAATACTGTTCTTCGAACCAAGGATGGCGGAAAAACCATCGAGGATCTGGCCGAAAAGAAGAGATTTGATTTCAACCAGCAGAACCAGCTTCGAAAAGCGACGGCTGTTGCGACCGATCCGAATCACGCCGACTGGGTATTTCTGGGGTCGGCCGACGGCCTTTTTCGGAGCAAGGACGGGGGAGAAAACTGGGAAGCGGTCAAAATCCTTTTGAAGCCCCAGGAGCAGGCTATCCGAAGCGTGAGCATCAATCCGCAAAATTCCGACGAAATAGTTTTCGGCGCGAGCCAGGCCTTTTATAAGTCCATTGACGGCGGATTGAGCTGGTCGACGGTGCAGTTTGAGAGCACCCGCTCGATTGAAACGACGGCCTACAACCGGCAGAATCCGGCGACTATTTACGTAGGAATGAACAAAAGGTAATCTGTTGAAATAACAGAAGAATCCAACTTTTCTTGAAATAGA
>Ga0154694_138_pt4 | contig 19903 bp, 21 predicted proteins | sample Rifle2008BG13ft_FD_105712 | JGI IMG/M metagenome (GOLD analysis project Ga0154694, IMG submission 105712) | Candidatus Moranbacteria bacterium RBG_13_45_13
TTTTTTTCGCTCATAAGGCTAGATTACGGGATACCACTTGGTGCTGAGAAGAAGAATCGCTACTGCCCCGACGAGAAAAACAATGCTGAAAACTATGCGCCGAACATTCAATTTTCCCAAAAAATGGCTTCGAATCACTTCCCAACCCGAATAGTATATAATAAGAGCAATCACTCCCGTTGTCAAATATCCGAAGGGCCAAAAATCTTGAACCCATATCACCCCCGCCATGAGATAGGCCAGAAAAATAGAATAAAGTATGCGCTGAAACCGATCGAGGTGGAGCTGGTTTATTATGACCAGGGCGTAAGAAACCAAAAAAGTTACAATGGCGAAAACCGTCATGATGATCCAAGCAGGAAATTCATAATTGAGATACCAGCCATATCCGGCGGCAAACCACGCGAAAAGTGCTGAAAAAGCGGCCAGGTTTGACATCGCTTTAGCTGTGAGATCTTTTTCATATTTTCCCAGGCGATAAGCGCCGAGAATCGCGAGATAAAAAACCCCCACCGAGAGAGCTAGGAAAGTTTTTACCTGGGCCGGCGAATCTATAAGAGGCAAGAGAAGAACGGTGCCGAAAAAAAGAAGTGTCGGCAAAATAAAGTGAAAAAATTTTTTGGAGATTATTTTTGTCGCGACAAAAAGAATGAGCAAGAATATTGCCCCCGGCCACAGCAGGCTCTCCGGATGAACATATGCCACCCACAAAGTCCCTAAATACAGCAATGTAATAATGAATACTCCAAGCTCCCAAACCATAAAAAAATTTACATTAAAACAACCTTCCCTTCTTTGACGCTAATCTTCGCTTTCCCCCCTTCTTTTATCTTGCCTTCTATGATTCGAAGTGCCAATTCATCTAAAACTATGTTCTGGATAGCCCGCTTCAAGGGTCTTGCTCCAAAAACAGGATCAAAGCCTGACTTCGCGAGATACTCTTTGGCCTCGGCGCTCACTTCGAGTTTGATGTTTTTTTTGGCCAGGCGGCTCCGGACAAGTCCGAACTGGAGATCAACAATTTTTTTGATTTCGCTTGTTCCCAGCGGATGGAATATGATGATTTCGTCAACTCTGTTCAGAAATTCGGGCTTGAATTTTTCGCGCAGAGACTGCGTCACTTTTTCTTTCATCTCCTCTTCGCGAATAACCATCTTGTCTCTTTTCCCTTCGCGGAATCCGAAGTCCTGCATTTTGTATATTATTTCAGAACCGACATTCGAAGTCATCACGATAACCGTGTTCTTGAAATTCACGATCCGGCCTTTGGCATCAGTGAGCCGTCCCTCGTCAAGAATCTGAAGAAGGATGTTAAATACATCATGATGGGCTTTTTCAATTTCGTCAAAGAGAATAAGACTATAGGGCCGGCGGCGCACCTTTTCCGTCAACTGGCCGCCCTCTTCATAGCCGATGTACCCAGGCGGCGAGCCGATCATCTTGGCAACGCTGTGCTGTTCCATATACTCGCTCATATCAACCCGGATCATAGCGTTTTCGTCGTTGAACAGAAATTCAGCAAGAGCCTTTGCCAGTTCGGTTTTCCCGACTCCGGTCGGACCCAAAAATATGAACGACCCGATCGGACGGTTTTCTTCGGCAATTCCGGCTCGCGACCGGCGAAGGGCATTGGCAACAGCCTGGATTGCTTCGTTTTGCCCGACAATGCGCTTGGCAAGAACTTTTTCCGTTTTCACCAGCTTTTCCATTTCACCTTCCAGCATCTTGGCAACCGGAATGCCCGTCCAGCGGGAGACGACTTTCGCGATGTCTTCCTCTGTTATCTCTTCCTTCAAAATTGGATTTTGTCGCTGAAGCTGGGTGAGCTTTTTCTGTTCGGATCTGATCTTTTTTTCAAGTTCCGGAATTCTTCCGTAGCGAATCTCGGCCACTTTGGCAAGCTCCCCTTTTTGCTCCATTATGTCCGATTCGCTTTTCAAACGCTCAATTTCGCTCTTGTGAGAGCGGATATTCGTGATAAGATCCTTTTCGCTTTTCCACTGAAGTTTCCAACTGTTCACTTTTTCCGAAATATTGGCCAATTTTTTGTCGATTTCCTTCAATCGTCTTTTCGAGTTCCCATCTTTTTCTTTTTTCAAAGCTTCCTTTTCAATTCCAAGCCTTCTTTTCTGGCGTTCCAGATCGTCGATTTCCGTCGGCATGCTGTCAATTTCCATCCGGAGTGCCGAAGCGGCTTCATCAATAAGATCAACCGCTTTGTCGGGAAGATTACGGTCGGTGATGTAACGGCTTGAGAGCTGGGCGGCGGCAGTGATTGCCCCGTCAGTCACGCGAACTCCGTGATGCACTTCATATTTTTCTTTGATTCCCCTAAGAATAGCAATCGTATCCAAAACGCTTGGTTCCGTCACGTAAACCGGCTGGAAACGCCGCTCCAGAGCCGCGTCACGTTCGATATATTTTTGATATTCCTTGAGAGTTGTCGCGCCGATAGCTTTTATTTTGCCGCGGGCCAAGGCCGGTTTTATCATATTTGACGCATCCATAGCTCCTTCCATCGCGCCCGCGCCGACAAGAGTGTGAAGCTCGTCAATGAACAATATGTAGCGGCCGGCTGATTTTTCAACCTCTTTGATTACTGCCTTGAATCTTTCTTCGAACTCTCCCCTGAATTTCGACCCGGCAAGAAGGAGCCCCAGATCGAGCATCAATATTTCTTTTCCCTTGAGGCTTTCCGGAACGTCGCCCGCCACAATCCTCTGGGCGAGGCCTTCGACAATGGCTGTTTTCCCTGTTCCCGCTTCGCCGATGAGAACGGGATTATTTTTCGTCCGGCGCGTCAAAACCTGCATAATGCGGCGAATTTCGTCCTCGCGGCCGACTACCGGATCGAGTTTCTTTTGGGCCGCTTCTTGGGTGAGATTGATGGTGAATTTTTCAAGCACCTGATATTTTCCCTCCGGCATCGGGCTATCCACTCTTTGGTCGCCGCGCACTTCTTTCAATATTTTTTGAACTTTCTCCTTATTGACGCTGTTTCCCTCTAAAAATTTTTTAGCGCTGCTTTTCACCTGAAAGAGAGCTAAAAATATATGTTCAGTGCTGATATATTCGTCGTTCATCGCCTGGGCCTGGTTGAAGGATTCCTGCAGAACAGATGCCATTTCTGAAGAAAGATAAAACTGGGGAGCACCCGTGACTTTGGGAATTTTTTCGATTTCGGAAAGAATTTTCTTTTTGAGGTTTTCCCGGTCGATTTCCAGCTTGTCTACGATCGTCGGTACGACGCTTTCCCGCTGCCCGAGAAGGACATAAAGCAAATGCAAGACATCCACCACGTTCTGCTGCTGGTTTTGGGACATCTGCTGGGCTCCCTGGAGAGCTTCTTGCGATTTTATTGTGAGTTTATTTAAGTCCATGATAAAAGTGTAAAATTAAAAAATAAAAATGTAAAATGACAATTTAAGGTGCAAAATTAATTAATGTTAAAATTAGCCCATTGGCACTCACGGCAACAGAGTGCTAATTTAGTTTACATTATTAATACGCCTTGTCAAGCCTTACTACGTATAATAAGTCATAAAACTTTATCCTACAAAGTATTTTTAATTTTGAATTGTAATTTTGCATTTTGCCGCCTTTGGCGAGCCTCGCCTTCGGCGGGATATTTCCATTTTAAATTAACAAAAGCCTCCTCCGTCAAAAAGAGGGGCTTGGAATAGCATTCCGATCAATTTACTCACGGGACGGTACCAGCGGTACGAAAGCAAATCCCGGATATTCCTCCTCGCGGAAATCTTTTGCTGATACTTTCTCAATCATCCATATGCTGCTTTCGACCGGAATCACCATCCGTCCGCCGACCGCAAGCTGCTTTTTGAGATCTTTCGGAATTTCCTTCGCTGCCGCGGAAACCAATATTCGATCATAGGGCGCTTCATTGACATACCCTTTGGTTCCGTCGGCACAAATAATTTTTACTCGTCCGCCCTCGATTAGATGGTATTTGCTCACGTTATTCATGCCAAAATTGCATAGTTCCTTTATTCTTTCCATTCCGATAATCCTTCCTTTTTTTCCGACGATATGGGCGAGAAGAGCTGCTGTCCACCCGGAACCGGAACCAACATCGAGGATTTTGTTCCCCGGCATCGGCTCGAGTTTCTCCAACATAAAAGCCACCGTGAGTGGCTGGGAAATCGTCTGGCCTTGTCCGATCGGGAGAGGAATATTGGCAAGAGCCGCTCCTTCCAAATCTTGTGGTACAAAGTCGACTCTTTTTATTTTTGAAAAAGCGTCAATTATGCGATCGGTTTTGAGATAACCCTGGTATATTAAGTCTTTGACGAGAGAGTTCATATAATTATTCTCCCATAACCTGCACCATCACCTCTCTCTTCCTCGCGCCGTCAAGCTCAACAAGAAAAATAGACTGTAATTTTCCAAGAAGCATTTTGCCGTTCTCAACGGGAATAATTTCGCTCGCTCCCACCAGCAGGTTTTTGCAGTGGCTGTGGCCGTTTGAGCGGCCGTCCGACCTGGTCGTTCTTTTCAGTTCGAAGAGGTCATGTGAATATCGTTCGTCAATCGGAACAAGCCTATAGAGCATTCTTTGAAAATCCTGAAGAAGCAGAGATTCGTTTTCGTTTATCGCTATTCCGGCGGTAGTATGCCCCGAGTAAATAAGTACCTGGCCATTTTGAATTTTTGACTCGGCAACTATTTCCTCCACCTCATGAATGATATCAATGAATTCAATCTGACTCGTTGATTGTTTGTTTATTGTTTTTTTGAATATTGTCATTTATCGCGCAACGTGAAACGCGCAACGTGAAACGCGATTACGAATTTTTTTAATTTTGTTGCGAGTTTCAAGTTTCAAGTTACAAGTTAAACGCATTTGCCACTGCCTTTGCGATCCCTTTGTCGAGAACTCCTGGCACAATTTTATCACTTTTTGGCTTTTTGACCAAACTGGCAATAGCAAGAGCAGTCCTGATTTTTATTTTATCGGTGATAAATCGGGTTCGCGTGTCGAGCGCTCCCCGGAAAATTCCCGGGAAAACCAGGGCGTTGTTTATCTGATTGGGAAAATCAGACCGGCCGGTTGCGACAACCGCTGCTCCGCCATATTTCGCTTCTTTATAAGAAATTTCCGGAACAGGATTGCTCATGGCGAAAACAATCGCACCCGGATTCATCCTTCTGATATCAATTGCTTTCAATAAACCAGGAACAGAAACTCCGATGAAAACATCGGCGCAGGTAAGGGCTTCTCGCAGATTTCCGGTGAAATCGCCCTTGTTGGTCAAGCGAGCCAATTTGTTTTTTCCGCCATTCTTTTTGTACGCGCGCTTCGCGCAAAGCGGGCCCTGGCTGTCAAAAACAATTATGTTCTCCGCTCCATAATTCAGCAGCAACTTTGCAATAGTAATCCCAGCCGCTCCGGCACCGGATATGACAATTTTGACTTTTCGGATATTTTTTCCGACGACTTTCAGCGCGTTTATGAGGCCAGCCAGAACCGCAATGGCCGTTCCGTGCTGGTCATCGTGGAAGACGGGAATATTCAGCTTTTCAATCAGCTGATTCTCAATCCCAAAGCATCTCGGAGCGGAAATATCCTCGAGATTTATGCCTCCGAAGGTCGGCGCTATATTCACGACGGTTTTTATGATTTCGTCCGCGTCCTGCGTCGCGAGCACAATCGGCACCGCGTCAATTCCCGCCAATTCCTTGAACAGAAGCGCTTTCCCTTCCATCACCGGAAGAGCGGCTTCCGGGCCAAGATTCCCCAAACCTAAAACAGCACTGCCATCTGAAACGATAGCCACGCTATTTTTTTTGAAAGTATAGTCAAAAACCCTTTTTTTGTCCTTGGCTATTTCTTTGGATAGTTTCGCGACACCGGGAGTATATAAAAGAGGCAATGTTCGCTTGGTGAGCTTATGGCAACTCTTAATTTCTATTTTTGAACCTTTTATTTTTTGCATGCTCAAATGTCTAATTTCTAATTACTAATTTCTAATCAATTCCCAATATTTAAACAACCAATAATAAAATTGGGATTTGAGATTTGTAATTTCATCAGAAATTAGGATTTAGGATTTAGAAATTTAATATTAAAAATATTTTTACAATGTTCACCTGGAATTTATCTCATCTGCAATTTCTTATAAACAGAACTAGCAGCAATCGCTCCTTCGGCTGCCGCCGTCACGATCTGCCGGAGCTTGTTTGAGCCAGTTGTCGCATCTCCTGCCGCCCAGACTCCGGGCACGTTAGTGCTCTGGTCTTCTTTAGTAATTACATACCCTCGCTCATCAGTTTCCAGTCTAAGTCGTTTCAGAAGCTCCACTCCCGGTTCACTTCCGATTTCGATAAACACTCCCTGCGCGGCCAATTCATCGCTTCCCTCATGAGGATTGTCCAGCTTTACTTTCTCTACGGATTTTTTTCCGATAATTTCCTTGACATTGGTTTCATATATAATTTTGATTTTTTCGTCGCTCGCAAAACTTTTTTCATAAGATGGATCCGCTCGCAATTTGTCGCCGCGATAGATCATGAAAACCTTGCTCGCGTATTTTGCGAGGAGTTGCACTGCCGAAGCCGCGCTGTTTCCCCCGCCGACAACGGCAACTATTTTGTCCTTGAAAAATGGTGCGTCGCAGGTCGGACAATAAGAAACCCCTTTTCCTTTGAATTCGGCTTCTCCCGGAATCTGAAGTTTTTTGTATTCCATTCCGAGAGCCAGAATGAGAAATTTTGCCCTGAAATTTTCCGTATGCGTCGTGATGTTCCAGGCATCTTCATTTTTGGAAACGCTCGATACTGAATCCATAATCACTTTTGCGCCGAGTTTTTCAGCGTGCGCTTTCATCTTTTGGCCCAGCTCAAGACCCGATATCGAAAAAGTCCCGGGCCAGTTTTCGATCATGTGGGCTTCGTTGGCTTGCCCGCCCGGTTCTTTAGCGATAACGGCATGGTCGATTTTATACCGGGAGGCATAAATAGAAGCCGTCAGCCCCGCAGGACCGGCACCGATTATTATGAGGTCATAGATGTTATTTTTCATAATATATTTTCGCAAAATATTGGAAAAAAGTACGTCTCGTCAAAAAAGGTTATAGGGAACATGGATATAAGTTGTAGGTCAAGTAGCAAGTCATAAGACTTAGAACAATTTCTTTCAACCTACTGCCTATAACCTGACTTACTGCCTACACCTAAGTTCCCTACGACTCACACTACACTTTTCCCAACTCTTCCTTTAGATTCTCTTTCGACTGCACTCCCACAAATTGTTTTATCTCTTTTCCGCCTTTAAAAATGATGAGTGTTGGAATCGACATAACCCCATATTTCGAAGCTGTTTCCCTATTTTCGTCAACGTTGAGTTTTCCCACTTTATACTTTTCCTTGACTTCCTCCGCCAGTTCATTAATGACCGGCCCCATCATCTGGCAGGGCCCGCACCAGGCCGCCCAAAAATCAACCAAAACGGTCTTTTCGCTTTTCAATACCTCTTGCTCAAAATTTTGATCGGTGAATTGCTGCGCCATAAATTTATTCGTTAGTTTTTTTACGGTTTACATATAATAACGCTCCTGCGCCAATTGCGACGAGCGCCACCATTACTACGGGAAAATAATTTTTTTTATTTCCGCTCTCGTTCTGGTTCTCCTGCTGACTCTCCTGATTTTCCGTATTTACTTTTTCCGTGCCGCCGATTTTTTCCGGATCTGGAAGATCAGACGCATTTTCCGCGGCGTCAATTTCACGGGTGAAATTTTCTATTATCGGCTTGTCCCCGACCAAGTACTTATCACCAAAAATAATAGTCGGCACTCCTCCCCAATCGGACTGCGCGAAGGCTTCGCCAAAACTGACGAAAAGCTTCTGGTTGAAAGGATTGCTGACCTCCAGCTTTTGTATTTCATATTTGTTATAAATACCGTTTGATTTGAAATGCTCGTCCACATTTTTGCAATGCGGGCACTGCTCGCCGTAGAAATAGTAGGCCTTCTTTTTCGCGTCGCCTTGCGCGAAAGCTAACGATGACGTAATAAGCATAATAGCAACCGTCATGCTTGTCTTTACAAAAAAATTCATAATTCTTAATTCATAATTCTTAATTCTATTTTCATCCCCCGTACCTTCTCGCCCTCCTTGAATAATCCATAATCGCTTCCCGCGCCTTTTTTTCATCAAAATCCGGCCAAAGCGTTTCCGTGAAATACATCTGGGCGTTCGCCAGATCCCACATCATGAATCCGGCGCTCATGTGCGGCTCCCCTCCCGTGCGGATCAGAAGATCAACCGGAGGAAGATCCCGCGTCATGAGATGGTCTTTTATCATCTTTGACGTAATACGCTTCATTTTGCCTTTACATTTCTCAATGAGGCTGTTAGCCGCTTCCACCAGCTCGTCGTCTCCGGAATATGCCAGTAGGAAATTCAAAAAATATTTCTGGTATTTTTCAGTCCTCCTGATACATTTCCTAATGATTTTTTTGATCGCTTCAGGAAATTGCTCTTCCCATTTTCCAATCACATTGACTCTCACCTGATTCTTGTGAATATCTTCGCTGTCGATAAGCTTCGCGAAATATTTGCGATAAATATCAAGAAGCGCCTTCTTCTCGCGAAGCGGTCTTTTTCGCAAATTATCCAGTGATGATCCCCAGAAAGTAATGTGTTTCACGCCGAAATCGAGATTTTCCCGCAAAACTTTTTCCAGATTTTTCGCTCCGGCCTCATGGCCTTCCCAAGGTTCGAGTCCGCGCTCACGCGCCCAACGACGGTTTCCGTCGGGAATGATAGCTACGTGAACAGGAATCTTCTCATTTTTTTTCATAAAGGAAAACTAGGGAATATTTTCCCCAGGCTGAATTCTTAATTATCTTTGCTTTTTCATTTTACCTAAAAAGGTCATTTTCGGCAATACCAGAAACGGCAATTTAGATTTCCCGATTTACGATATAATCCGCTATTCCGGTGAAAAATTGCTTCGATTGCTGACTAAAATCGAATTTTTCAACTGATGCTTTTCCGTCCTCAACGTATTTTTTGGCCAAATCCTGGGAGTATTTGAGCGATCCCGTCTCCCGCACCACTTGTCTGAAATCATCAATATCCTCATCCGTGACATTTTTGTTTCCTAAAAGTTTTTTTATCAGTTCTTTTTGTTCTCGGTTGCCGTTCTGGAGCGCTTTTGTTATGAGAAGCGTTTGTTTTCCCTCCCGAAGATCGCTACAGACCGGTTTTCCCAGTTTTTCCTCGTTCCCGAAAGCTCCAAGAATGTCATCCTGGATTTGAAAAGCAATGCCGACCGGGACCGCGTAATCGCTCAAGGTTCTCAATATTTTTTTGTCCGCGCCGGCCAGCGTCGCGCCCAAGTGAAGCGGTCCCTCAACCGTATATTTGGCTGTCTTGTTACGATGAACTTCAAGAATTTCTTTCTCGCTCGCTCTGCCTTTAGCTTCAAGAACGACATCCAGAATTTCTCCCGCGACGGTATTCACGACAATCTCCTGAAGCTTAGAAAGCGCTATCTGGACTTTTTCGGGCGAAAACCGTGAGTTGAATATGATATCGTTTCCGAAAGCCGCCGCCATATCTCCAACGATAAGGGCCATTGAATTTCCAAAATGAATCGGATCGGTTTTTTTCCAAAATCTTTTGGCCAGACGCTCGTATTTTTTGTGAATTGTTTCGATCCCGTGGCGGAAATCATCACGGTCGATGATATCATCATGTATCAGGAGAAAAATATGGGTGAGCTCAATGCTCATTGAAGCCTCAATGATTTTTTCCTCTTCTCGGCCGCCGGCCGCCCGATATCCCCAATACATAAAACCGGCCCGCACCCGTTTGCCGCCGGCGAGAGTCAGATCGCGGATACTTTTCACCGCGCCTTTCGCTGATGGTCCGAGATCTTTCAGCTCATTGAATTTCTTTGAAAAGTATTCTGATAGTTTTTTGTCGAGTACCTTTTTGTAATCGAGAAGTTGTTGTTTCGCGTCCATTTATAAAAAGCGTGGGATTAGCTTATGTAATAGTAATCTTGATTTCTGATATTGACAAGGAATTTTTGTACCGCTACGGGGAGTCGGACCCCTCTTTTCAGGACTCGCCCCGCACTAATTATTTTTTTAGCCCCTAGGGGAATCGGACCCCTGTTTTCAGGATGAGAACCTGATGTCCTGACCACTAGACGAAGGGGCCAAATACTATACAACATTACAAAAAATTTTATCTTTTGTCCATAATTTTACAAAAAGAAAAGGGTCGTTCTTTGAGAACGACCCGAGGGGGACGAAAAGCGTATAAAGTCTCCTTGTGGGATAACGGAAGTAAGGTGGCCATTATGATGGCCTCTGCTGGTCATCAGATGAAGCGTTATCACTGCCATTTTTATGGCCAGTACCGTTAAGATGCCCGCTCCTGCGTAGTAATCCCATGGGCACTATAACGGCGCCAGGAGTCCCACGAAGAACCAACACGACACGGGATTCCTCCGGAATGTGAATAAGACAAAGATTTTTTTCCATTTGCCCATCCTCCTTAGACAAAGGGGTGTTTAAGTAATGCTTTCTACAGTCCTGACCTTCTCTCAAGAAATAATTTTTACTTGTTGAGCGAAGCCCAGGACTTTTCCCAAAAACACAAAACGACCCAGCAAATCGCATGGATCGTTTGTTAAAGAACATTTACGACCAACCCCTATTTCCAAGTTTTATCAGTCGTAAATGCTCTCGATATTCAATTTTCCCGTTTTTATTTTTCGCGCCCTTTCATATTACTTCGTAATCAATTTCTTTGTCAAGGCCGAGTTATCCACTCCATATTTCCCTTATTTATGCCTTTTTCCACTCCGCCGTCTGCCGCGGAAGCAGTTTTTCCGCCTGTTCCGGATAACGCATAATTTCCTCTGATATAAGCTCCATTCGCGCTCCCTGGGAGCCTTTTATCAAAATAACGTCTCCTTCCTGAAGTTCATTTTGAATAGGGACTCTAGCTTCAGACGAAGTATCGTAGCAGAATATGTTGTTTTTGTCAAGACCAGCCCGCTCCGCCGGAACTTGAGCGAGGCAAGCCTTTTCCGCTTCATCGGCAATAAATTTCGCTTTGTCGCCAATCGTGAACAGAACATCCGCCACTTCGGCGACTTTTCGTCCCACTTCCCGGTGGCCGGATTCCGTGTCTTTCCCCAGCTCGAGCATGTTTCCCAAAGCGGCGAGTTTTCTGCGCGCCTTTATTTTTTCAAGCACTTCGAGAGCCGCCAGTGTCGACTGCGGAGCGGCATTATAACTGTCTTCAATGATCATTACATTTTTTATTCCGTCGATAACATTTAGTCTTCCCACCGGCGCCTGGAAGTTTTTGAGAGCTTCAGAAATTTCGAGAAGATTCATGCCAAAGTGAACCCCGACAGCGGCAGCGGCAAGAGCCGAATAAATCTGCGGATGGCCAACTGAATGACCGAGCCGCACTGGCATTGTCGCCCCTTCATAGCTAAGCTTGAAACTTATTCCCCTGATCTTATCAATATTCGCTCCGTGATAATCTTCGACTTTTTCATAGCCAAAAAATATGTCCGAAGCCCGTACCTGGGCTTCTTGAGAAAATCCGTAAAATATTTTTTTTGCTTTTAGCTGTTCGGCCATTTTTCGCACTTCTTCATCGTCATAATTCAGAACAGCCAGATTATCTTTACCGAGATATTTGAGGAGCATGCTTTTTTCCCGGGCAATTTGTTTCTTGTCCTTGAAAAATTCAAGGTGGCTGATTCCGACTGACGTAACCATTCCCACTTCCGGCCGGATGAAATCAACCAGGTATTTTATGTCTCCCGGCCGGTCCGCCCCCATTTCAAGAACCAGTATTTCGGGATAACTTTTCCTCCGGCCGAAAAATATCACACCAACCGCCCCGAGAAAAACCAGTCCCCACTTCAAAAAACTTCCTCCCCCGCTTTCAAGGCCAAGGACCGAAAGCGGCAGGCCGATCTCATTGTTATAATTTTTTTCGTTTTTTCGCACCCGATACTTTGTCGAAAGGACCGTGTAAATCGCCTCTTTAGTCGAAGTTTTTCCGACCGATCCCGTCACGCCGACAATTCGAGGCTTGTATTTTTCAATAGCCCTGGTTGCGAAATATTTCAATATTTTTTCCAGCAGTAGTATTTTGTGAGACTTCATAGAAAAATCTAAAAGCTAAAATCGAAAAGCTAAAAACAATAACTCAAATGTAAAAGCTTTTAGCTCTTAGCTGTTGCTTTTACATTTTAGATTTTCGTTTTTAGTTTTTAATGCTTCTTTTTCTTCTTATCTTTTTCTTTCTTCTCTTCCGCCTGTGGTTGCTGTTGGGCGGGTTGTTCTTCTTTGGCCGCCTGGTATATCGAAACGTCATGAGTCGCGTTGAAAAGGTCAATATCTTTTTGGGTGTATTCTTCCGTCGGCTCGACCCCGAAATAATCTAGCATGAACTTGGCCATTTCACCAAACGTGGGCGCGGCGCTTGATTCGGCCCATTCAACATTTCGCGGATTATCCAATTTCACCAGCATCACGAAACGCGGATCATAGGCGGGCGCAAAACCGGCAAAAGATCCGACATGGACATTGTCTTCATATCCGCCTCCTTCTTTTTTTGGAATCTGGGCCGTTCCCGTTTTTCCGGCCACGAGATATCCAGGGACTCCCGCTTTTTTTCCATGCCCGTTCTGGACGACGCTCACCAGCATCCTGGCAATATCAAGGCTCGCTTCTTTTGATATGACTCTTCTTTTTTCTTGAGGTTCGGTAACGATTTCCTCGCCGTCTCCGAGAACATTTTTTTCAACGACGTGCAGTTTCATGAGCTCGCCCCCATTGGCAATGGCCGAAAAAGCGTTCGCGAGTTGGATGGGCGTCATGGAAATCCCCTGCCCGAAAGTCGCGGTATATGCATTGATGTTTCGGAGCTCCGCCAAGCCCGAAATACTTCCAGGCACTTCTCCGATAGTTTCGATACCGGTTTTTTCTCCAAAACCGAAATTCTTGACATATTCGTAAAAACGCAAGTTACCAAGAAGTTTTTCGACGAATATCACTCCCGTATTCAATGATTTTTCAAGAACCTGCATCATTGTCTGGACGCCGTTGGCTTTGCCGTCTGAATTCTTGATGGTATATCCCGCTTCATTCACCGCGCCTGTGTCCGTATAAGTCATGTCCGGACTCACCACTTTTGTGTCAATTCCGGCCGCCATGGTAATCGGCTTGAAAACCGAACCGGGTTCGTAGGTGCTGCTCACAGCCGGATCGGCAAAAAGGGCCATATCCTCGACTTTGGAAAATTCATTTGAATTGAACGTTGGCCACGACGCCATGGCCAGAACGGCGCCACTATGCGGCTCCAAAATAACAATCGTTCCGCTGTTCGCTCCGTATTTTTCAACCGACTTTTTGATCGCCATTTCCGCCCGATATTGAATCGTATGGTCGATCGTGAGATACAAGTCGGCTCCGTTTTCAGCCGGAGTGACTGTTTTTTCCCCGATTGAAATCCATCTTCCCCCGGTGTCCCTTTCCTGCTCAAGCCTCCCTTCATTCCCGGCCAGCTCCTTTTCCCAGTAGGCTTCAAGCCCGTAGCGGCCCTTTGTCTTTTTTTCATCCGAGCCCACAAAGCCGATGAGCTGCGAGGCAAAAGTTCCGCCGGGATAAAATCTCTCGCTTTCCGGCGCAAAATATATTCCTTTTAGTTTTTTTTCTTTTATTTCATTTGCTTTTTCTTGATTGACCTTATGTTTGAGAACCGCGTACCATCCGTTGGGCTGATTGAGTTTTTCCTCCGTTTCTCGCTCATCAAGTTCCAGAATCGGGGCGATTTGCCGGGCAACTTCTTTTGGATTTTCCACTTCTTTCGGAACAGCGTAAGCCAGATTGAGTTCTTTGTTCACCGCTACGGGATAGTATCCTTCCGTGTCCTTGACAAAAATTTCTCCTCTTTGAGGAATCAAATCGCCAAAAATTTTGTGCTGGTCGGAAGCCAGTTCCTGATAGTAGTCATGAGCTAAAACCTGAAGCGCATAGAGGCGGAAAAAAATGAACGCGGCGACAGCCAAAATAAAAACAACCAGAAGATATATCCGGAAGTTTGTTTTAAGAGAGCTGATTTTGTGCTTAGAAAATTTTTTACTTACCATTTTTACGAAAATTATAAGAAATGTCCGTCCCGCCATAGGCGGGACACCAAAATTTTTACTTTTTCATTTTTCATTTTTAATTTCTATTTCATCGCCACGTCGCCCGGGAGATTCAAATAGCTCACGTCTTTCGGAACAACCATATTGAGTTCTTTCGTCTTTTCCTCGATTTTATACATTGATTTGAGCTCGGCTGCCTGGATGCGAAGGTTTTCGTTTTCCTTGCGAAGTTCGTTTATCCTGTTCTCCATGTCTCTTATTTCATAACCTTTCGTTGCCAGATTATTCACTTCGAATATATAAAAAACTCCTGACGCGCAAATCAGCATCACCAGCATGAAACTCAAAGTCACCCGGCCCATCTTCGGCTGGGTTTTCAGTACCCCTTTTCTTTCACCAAACCTCAAGGAGTTTGAATTGGTGATTGTGAGATATCGGCTCATTGGACTTTCGTCCCCCTCTATCCTATTTTTTGTTTATTTTTATTTTTTCCGCGATTCTCAATTTCGCGCTCCTCGCCCTTGGATTTTCTTGAATTTCTTTCTCGCTCGCCGTAATCGGTTTTTTTGTGATGATTTTCAATTTTTTCTTATGAGCGCAGACGCATTTCGGGAAATTCGGCGGACAAATGCAATCCCGCGACTCTTTTTGAAAAAAATTCTTGACAATCCTGTCTTCCAGTGAATGAAAGCTTATGGCTGCTAGCCTCCCCCCGCTAGCAAGTGCCTCAAGCGACTGGCCAAGAAATTTTTTCACGCTTGAAAGTTCCTGATTGACTTCGATGCGAAGCGCCTGAAAAACTCTTGTCGCGAAATGTATTCTTTTCCTTTTGTAAGGTTCCGGAACTGACTCGGAGATTATCTTCACTAATTCTCCTGTCCTGGCTATTCGCCTGATCTTCCTCGCTCCCACAATGCCTCTTGCTATTTTATTTGAATATCTTTCTTCGCCGTATTGCCAAAAGATATCGGCCAAATCTTTTTCGGAATATTTATTGACAATGTCCGCCGCTGTCACTTTTTGCGTTTGGGGAGAATACCGCATATCCAAGGGACCGTCTTTCAAAAAACTGAATCCTCTCTCTTTATCCTCGATTTGATCGGAGCTGAAGCCAAGGTCGGCGAAAATCGCATCTGCCCTCGATGTTACATCGGAGAGGCCCCCAATAATCTTATGTAAATTTGCGTAATTGTCGCTTACCCCGCACCAATACCCGACGATTTTATCCCCCGAAAATAGAGGCACGAATGCCAAAGGAGAAATATTTTCGCCATGAGCATTACTTGTTATTGGCGCGGGGCAGTTCGTAACTTTCCTTTTTCCCGATATATAAATTCCGTCAGAAATCTTTTTTTCAAAATTTTCAATCGCTCGTCTGTCCAAATCAATTGAAATCAATTTTCCACCGGGAAGGATTTTTTTCAAAATTTCCTCCGAATGTCCGCCCGCCCCCAGAGTTCCATCCACGACTATCATGCCTGGCACGAGATTCAGATTTTCAATAACCTCCCTAAGTAAAACGGGCTTATGGATCATTTAATAAATACCTAATTTCCCCAATTGCTCCGCTATGTCATCGGTATTCTTTTCCGCTTCTTTTTTGTATTTACCCCAGTTTTGGTTGTCCCAAATTTCAAGGCGATTGTAGAGGCCCGCTATCACAACTTCTTTTTTGAGTCCGGCGTAAACTTTCAGATAATCGGGAATAAGAACCCGTCCAAGCCTGTCGATGTCAACGTCCACCGCTCCGGCAAGCATGAGGCGCACAAAACTTCTCGTCCCCGACTCCCCCATCGGAAGACTTCCAAGCTTTCCCGAGAGCTCTTCCCATGTTTTTATTGGATACACAAAAAGACACTTATCCAGCCCGCGAGTGATAACCGCTCTTCCGGAAAAAGTCTCTCGGAATTTTGACGGGATGGCAACACGTTTTTTCGGATCTATGTTGTGGCTATATTCTCCGATAAACATCTTTTTGAGCGACAAATAAAAATGCAAACAGTATCCCCCGTTTGTTTATCCCCAGATTGACTTACTTATCCCCACTTTTATCCACTCTGAAACACTTTAAATACATTTTAACCCACTGGAAAACATCAGTCAACACTCCGCGCTAAAACAAAAAAACGCTTATATAAGCAAAGCGTTGGTCATATTACTAACATGTTATCCACTCTTTTGCCCCGCACCAATTCTTTCTTGCAACTTGGAATAACCCAAAAAGAAAGGCGAAGCCGTTTCGCCTTCCCATGCTTTTGTCACAGAAAAGATGAATGGAATTGGTGCGGGTTTTGCTCAAGTTTCGGAAAAGACGCTTTCTGTTTCTTTTTTATCTTCGTCTGAATAATCTTTCGAAGATTCACGAAGCGTGAGCGCTGTCAAAGCTCCCGCAAGCATCACAAAAGAAGCCACAAAAAAGACAAAGCCGTAGGAAGTCACTTGGGCTTTGAGAATGATAAGTCCCGGAACAATATTTTCCAGAGCCCGTGAAGAAGAATTGACGATTGTGTTGACGCTTATTTCCTGAACATTCAGGTTGATTTGATTTGTGAGAAGTGTTCCAAAGAAAGCAATCCCGATCGCTCCCGCGATGTTGCGCGTGAGATTCAAAATCCCGGATGCAATTCCCACTTCGCGAGGAGGAACGGAACTAGCCACGGCATTCGTGAGCGGCGCCATGCCGAGTCCGAGTCCGGCAGCGAACAAAAAGAGAGGGAAAATAAAGTCTCCTCCTGTCATCAGCGGATCAAGTTGATAGGAAAGAATGAAAAAACCAATAGTGGAAACAAACATCCCGATAGCGACAGGCCAGCGTGGCGATATGCGGCTTGAGATTTGCGCGCCCAAAGGCGAAACAATCATCATGGTAAGCGCCAATGGCAGAAAAAGATACCCGGTTTCCGTCGCCCCGTAACCGAGAAACGTTTGGACAAAAATAGGAATGAGAAACATCGCTCCCATGAATCCGCCGAAAGAAACAAAAGTTACCGCAAGAGCTGAAACAAAAACCGGGTTTTTGAAAAAATTGAGGTCCATGAGAGGATTCCTTGTTTTTTTTTCAATAAAATAAAAAAGTGCTCCCGAAACGACGGTTGCAAAATACGAGACAAAACTTTTGAGCGACGCCCATCCCCACTCTTGTCCCTTGTCAAGAACGAGAACCAGACTGGAAAGCGCGACAGCCAAAACAATCGCTCCCTTATAGTCAAACTCCTCTCTTCTTTGCGGCTTGTCTTCAGGGAGGAAGGCCAGAACCATCAATATCCCGATAATGCCTATTGGAAAATTTATATAAAAAAGCATCCGCCAGGAAAAGTTATCAATGAGCGGGCCTCCGACAAGTGGGCCAATGACGGCAGAGGCGGCAAAAGATCCGGACCATATTCCAAGGGCTTGTGCCCGGGCTTTCTTTTCCCGAAAAGTTTTGGCAATAAGCGACATGGCCGTCGGATATATGGCCGCGCCCACCAGCCCCTGGATAGCCCGGAAAAAGATGAGCGATCCGACACTCCAGGAAATTCCGGCGACAAGAGAAATGATCACGAAAGCGACAAAACTCCACAAATAAATAAAGCGATTGCCGAGCATATCGCCGAGTTTTCCGAAGACGGGAACGAATACTGCGTTTGAAATGATGTAAGCCGTCGCGATCCATCCGGCAGTCGTCACCGTGATCCCAAATTCGCTCATGATTTTTGGAACGCCCAGATTGACAACCGTCCTGTCCAGTCCGATAAGAAGCGTCCCGACCATGACAGTAAGCAGAATCAGCCAGGGAGAATGGATTTCTTTATTTTCCATATATTCGCAATCCGCAGATTGGCATTTATTCGCGGATTAGTATAGTCATCTATAAATCCAAACTTTCGCGGACATTCCATTCTTCAGCTCCGGATATTTGCCAACATTAAATCGAATTTTCACGTTGAATTCTTTGGTTGGTCTTTGCGAAGAAATATTGAAAGTAAGAGCCGATTCTCTTGAACTCGAACTGATTTCGTCTACAACACCTTGATATTCTTTTGACCCGAACGCGTCAACCATGAAAATCACGCGCTGTCCGACTTTGATTCTCGTAAGGCCTTTATTTTCTTCGACTCTTGCCACCACCCGAAGTTCTTCCGGGTTTATCATAGTCACTACTGGCTCATTCGGACTCGCAACTTTTCCTGTTTCTCTAGCGGCTGAAATGACAAGGCCTTGTTCTTTCGCTTTCACCAGTTCTCCCCCGACTCTGGCAACCACGAAATTATTCGGAATGATTTCTCCTTCCCTTACATAAATTTCCTGCAAGATCCCCTGTTTTTGCGGGGCGAGCGCTATCTCGGGAGCGGAAATTTCGGCGTCCTCGTCATAAACACGGCTCCCTGCCACTCTCAAATACAAAATAGTGGTGATTATCCCGACAAGAAGCAGAACGGATGCTACCGCTATCAGCAGTTTTTTGTTGACTGGTTTTGTATCTGCCGTCTCTTGAGACTGTTTTTTTGATTCTTCCATGATATACATTTTCAATCTTTAGTGAAGTTCCACGCGCAAGCCTGTGGCTTTCTGGTGCGTGGGCTAAAAATATCCCGGAATTTATTTGGAAAAACTTACGACTTTCTCCCCATCTTCAATTCCAGAAATTATTTCTAAAACATCGTTTGTCCCCGAAAGTCCGATTTTGATTTCTATTTCCCGCAGTCCCCGCGCCTTGTCTTCAACCAAAACAAAATACTGTTCGCCCCTTTTGATCACCGAGGAAGCGGGTACCGCCAAAACATTTTTTCTTTCAGCGGAAACAATCTCTATATTGGCCGTAACTCCCGACATGAAACAATCGGCCGGTTTCCCCAGCTCAAAGGAGACCTTGTAGGCTGAATTGCCATTCTCCTGAATTTCAGCCGGATCAACCGAAGCAACCGGCAACTCGATTTTCTCTCCGGCCAGACAGCTGTCGAAAGTAATTTCGGCTTTTTCTCCCGGTTCGATTTCCGACAAATCCTTTTGGGTAATATAGGCTTCAATTTTGAAAGTGTCTCGGCTTATCACCGAAAACGCCGGGCTGGTTGGATTGGCAATTTCACCTACCTCAATGTTTTTTTCTGACACAATCCCCTCAATCGGAGAAAGCAAAACGATTTTTTTATGCTGGTCTTTTGCGCTTGTCAAAGCAGCTTGGGCGGACGCGATCTGGGCTTTTTGGATGTCGACTGCGGCTTGAGCTGATTTTATTTGCGCCCTTTGGACATCAACTGTGTATTTTGAAGCATGGGTATTCACAAGTTCATCCTTGCGCTCTTTTTCTTTTTTGAGGTTTGCTTCCGCCTGCGCCATGCCGGCTTTCGCAATCTCGAGGCTTGCCAAAGCTTGATTGACCTGGTCAGAATAGTCGGTTTGATCCAAAATCGCGAGTTGCTGGCCGGATTTTACCTGGTCGCCGACCTGAACTTTGATCGCCGCGACTTTCCCTGTATTTTCAAAAGCCAAATCAACCGCCTCAACCGGCTTCACCGTTCCTGATACCAAAATGGTCTTTTTGACATCCGCTCTTTTCGCCTCGACAAATTCATATGAGGCTTTCGCGGCAGACTCAAGATAATAGAAAAAAACCGCGATCAGGCCAATGGCTAAAATAGCACTAGCCACCAAAACCCATTTTTTCTTGAAAGATTCCATAAGTTTTCGCTGAATTTGTAAAAATCAAAATCATATCATCCTATATTGACAGGACAAATATGTCAACCCCGCCGCTCGCGAGCGGCG
>Ga0154694_135_pt4 | contig 19865 bp, 16 predicted proteins | sample Rifle2008BG13ft_FD_105712 | JGI IMG/M metagenome (GOLD analysis project Ga0154694, IMG submission 105712) | Candidatus Moranbacteria bacterium RBG_13_45_13
GGGGAAGGAGAAGAACGAAAAGTGGTAATAAGACCAGTAGGTTCATTGGAAGCGCATAGCGTTTCCGAGGGAATATAGCGGGTTTTCATTCGTCCAAAATCCGAAATCCTAAGCACTAACTCCTAAATTTAAATTACCGAAATTCAAAACTCCAAAAATTTGGTCGTTTGGGTTTTGAATTTAGATATTGTTTAGGATTTAGGATTTAGAAATTAGGATTTTTTGTTATGTCTCTACCTCGGCGCATTGCCTATAATGTAATTTTTACTTCAACCGCTAAAATCCTCGGCACTATCTTGGCCTTGGTCAGCATTGGGTTTATCACCCGCTATTTAGGAAGGGAGGGATTCGGAGATTATTCAACGGTACTTGCCTTTTTCGCTTTTTTTTCGGCCGTAGCCGATCTCGGCCTTTATGCAATTTCGACAAGAGAAATTTCGCGGCCGGGAAGCGATGAAAGGAAAATATTAGGGAATGTTTTTGCGATCAGGATGCTAGTCTCGCTTCTGGTTTTAGCGCTGTCGCCTGCCCTTATTTATTTTTTCCCCTACTCTTCCGGAGTCAAAGCGGGAGTGGTTATTATGGCGCTTGCCTACGCGTTCTCTTCCGGCTATTCAGTACTCATCGGACTTTTTCAAAAAAGATTGGCGATGGACAAGGTGGCTACCGGCGAATTCATTGGAAAGATTGTCCAGCTTGCTACGGTGATTCTAGTCGTGAGGAATAATTTTGGATTCCTGGCGATTATCTGTTCCCTTTTTTTCAATATGGCGGTCAGCTTCGCGGTAATCTATCTATTTTCAAGAAAATACCTCAAGTTTAGCCTTCAAATTGACTGGCAGGCCTGGAAAAATTTTCTAAAAGAATCTTACCCCGTTGGAATTTCGGCGGTTATAACTTTTGCTTATTTCAAGCTGGATACCATTCTTCTTTCTATTATCAAAACGAATGCTGATGTCGGAATTTATAACGCCGCTTATAAAGTTGTTGAAAATATTTCTTTTTTTCCGGCCATGTTTGTGGGGCTTGTCATGCCGATAATGTCCCGGTATATTTTCCATGAACGAATGAAATTTGAGAGGGTAGCCGACAAAACCTTCAAGGTCTTTCTGATACTGACAGTGCCGCTCGTCATAGGAATGGTTTTTCTTGCCAGAAACGTTATTGGTCTCATCGGCGGGCAAGAATTCCAAGAATCAATATGGGTTCTCAAAGTACTGTCTTTCGCGATGGCTTTCATATTCTTCGGTAATTTTTTCATGAATGTCATAATCGCCGGGAGCCAACAGAAAAAGATGATAGCCATCCTTTCTTTTTGCGCGGTTTTTAATGTTGCTCTAAACCTATATCTCATTCCAAGATTCTCCTATAATGGCGCGGCTGTCACTTCAAGCCTGACTGAATTTTTGGTCGTGATACTGTCCGGAGTAGCCTGCTGGAGACTGCTAAAATACGTACCCTCGTTTGAGAAATTATTCGCGATTGTTTTTTCGGGTCTTGCTATGGGAGGATTCTTGTATTTTTTCTCCAGTCTGGATTTTGTCTTTCGAGCGGCCATAAGCGCGGCTATTTATTTTTCTTTCCTCTGGATTTTTCGGGTAATCAGCAAGGATGAAATAGCGAGTCTTATCAACAGAAAGGGTGAAGGAATGCAAGAGTACGAGCCTATGGCTTGATCCCCGCAAGCAGTAATCCTAAGACAAACGAATGCTTCTCACGATTCAAATTGTAAATTATAACAGCCGGGGAAACCTCGCGGATTGCCTAAAGTCGATCCAAGATAATGTTATGGGGCAACCGCAACTTCAGATAATCGTTGTGAACAACGAAAACAAGGATTTGGCAGGCGATCAAATTCTGCCGGAAGGCATTGAAGTCGTTGAAGCAAAAGAAAATTTAGGATTTGGGCGGGCGCATAATTTGGGAGCAAAGATTGCGCGAGGAGAGTATATCCTTTTTCTAAATCCGGACGCGAAGGTTTTCTCAAATTCCATACCCCATCTCCTAGATGTTTTCAAAGATGACAAAAGGGTCGGGATTGCTGGCCCTCTTCTTGTCGGAGAAAGTGGAAACGCCGAGGAGGAACATTTTGGAACTGCGAAGACCCCATTTTCTCTCATTAGATCAAAAATTTATCAAGGCCGAAAAAAATTTTCCGAGCTCATGGAAATTGACTGGATAAGCGGTGGCGCGATGATGATAAAAAGAAATATATTCGAGGAACTTGAAGGATTCGATGAAAATTATTTCATGTATTTCGAAGATGTTGACCTGTGTTTGCGAGCGAAAAAAAGAGGCTACCGCGTTGTCCTGAATCCGAGGGCTAGGATATTCCACAAGAGCGGCCAGAGCTTTTCGGACAATCGGCAGAAAAAGAGACATTACTACATATCACAGGATTATTATCTTCGAAAGCACTTCGGTTTTTGGAAAGCAGGAATAGCCAAAATACTTCGATTTCCTTTTTACTTGAAGAATGTGTATCTTAGTAAATAATGCTGAAATACCTATTTTTGGGGACAATAATCATCCTTCCCCTTCAATTCGCGCTAAATATTAGCGAGAATGTTGACCTTGTTGTTACCCGGATACTCGTACCGGCGGTTTTTCTACTTTGGCTTGTCCGGAGTTTGGCCAAGAAAAGAATTTGGATTCCCAACCGGGCCGAGACGTGGCTTCTTCTTTCTTTTTTGTTTTTGGCGGCAGTCTCTCTCTGGGGAGGCCTGAATTGGGAAAAAGGAGCAAGAAAAATCCTGTATCTTTTTTCCATTATCCCAATATATTTTGTCGGAGCCGATCTCGCACGAGATGAAAGATTCCAAACAAAAATAGCAAGAGCGATCCTGGCAAGCGGGACTTTAGCGGCGGCAGTCGGACTGATTCAATTTGTCCTCCCTTTCATCTTGGGACTTGATGCAACTCTTGGCATTTGGAAAAAACTGGCGGAGTTCTTCTTGGGAAATTCTTTTGGGGAGCTTGTCGCTCAAAATCCCAGCTGGCTCGTGAATGTTTCAGGCGTAACCTGGATGAGGGCCTTCGGTTTTTTTCCAGATCCTCACTCGTTTTCTTTTTTCGTGGCTCTCGCCATGTTTTCCAGCCTCGGATACTTCGTTTGGGAAAAAAATATTGCGTGGAGAGTATTTGCCGGTGTCGGAATAACACTTATGTTTTGTTCAATCACACTCTCTTTTTCAAGAGGAGCCTATCTGGGCACCTTAACGGGGAGCATCTTTTTTCTCCTATTTGTCCTAAAAAGAGCTGGGAAATTAGGCAAAGTCGTATTGGCCGGTGCAGTTATACTGTCTCTCGTCGCCGTATTTTTTCGGGGACCGGTTCAAGGCCGGCTAGTTTCAGCGTTTAATTTTCGAGAAGGATCGAATGCCGAGCGGATGAAAAATTGGCAGCAGGCGGCGGACATTATTGAAAACTATCCCCTGACCGGAATCGGACTGGGAAACTATTCTTCCTACGTTGATCCGATGTCAGCTGAGCGCTCCCCCATATACGCGCACGATATATTTCTAGACTTAGCCTCTGAAACGGGAATTGCGGGCGGCGCGGTTTTCCTACTCCTTCTTCTTTTTGGAATTTGGCGGGGAATTTCTTCAAAAAAAATACTTGGCCTGGGTCTGGCAACGTCGCTGGTTTATTTTCTCGTCCATGGAATTTTCGACACGCCAATTTGGTCGCCGCAGGTGATGGTGATACTGCTTGTTATACTGGCACTGGGATTGCATATAAATAATGCAAAATGCAAATATCAAAATGAAAAATGACAGTGTAAAATTCAAAAATTTTAATATTGAAACTAGTCTTATATTTCTGGCGTTATTATTATTGCCATTTTATTTTATAAAGTTGAAATACGGCTGGTTGTCTCTGAATTTGGTTGAGATTTTGATAATTGCGCTCTTCTTTGTTTGGTTTTTTGTTAGAGATACAAAATACAAGGTACAAAATACAAGGTACCAGATACCCGTAATCTTTATAATTACCGGGTTGCTGTTGTCTATATTCATAAATAAAAATTACTATGTCGGCTTCGGAATTTTAAAGGGCTGGTTTATTTTGCCAATTCTATTTGCAATTGTTTACTACGATAATCTCAAAAAAAATAGAAAACTTTTGAGCTGGTCGCTTACGGCAATTTTTTTCAGCGGACTGCTAGTCGCGATTGAGGGGATTTATTATTGGATGTCCGGGTTTTTGACTTATGACGGGCGGCTTCGGATTTTCTATGACTCCCCCAATCAGTTAGCGATGTTTTTAGGCCCGGTTTTGCTAGTCGGCTTATTATTCACGCAACACGCAACACCCGCTTCGCCAAAGCTTCAGCGAGGCGAGCGCAACACGCAACACAAGATTATTTGGAAGTTGTTATTAATTGCAGGATTATTGATAATTTCTTTTAATCTTTATCTAACAAAATCCTATGGGGCTTGGCTGGCAATCGGCCTGACACTCATCGCTATATTTTGGCTTAAATATAAGAAAATACGGTCTCCAAAATATCTTTTTATAGTGATTATAATTCTTATAATTTTTGTTAGCGCTGTAGGAAAATTAGAAAACATAAAAACTCTCGACGATCGTTCCTCGCTCGCGTCGCGCGTGATGATATGGAAATCAGCGGGGCTTATGATAAAAGACAATCCTCTTTTTGGGATTGGGCCGGGAAATTTTCAGAATAAATATCTGGAATATCAAAAATATTTTCCGCCGTATCTCGAATGGGCCGTGCCCCAACCGCATAATTTGTTTTTGGCATTTTGGCTCGAGTCTGGCCTTTTGGGGCTTATCGGATTTATACTTTTGCTGATTCGTTTTTTCAGGGATAATAAAAAAACGATCGGAAATGATCGCTTATTAGGGACACTATGCTTATCAGCTATGCTCTATTTTCTCATTCACGGGCTGGTTGATACGACATACTGGAGAAATGATATGGCGATTTTATTTTGGGTAGTAGTCGCGGCGAATCTATATCTTGCCGGGTTGTCCGGACCATTGCGCCTGGGGGAAAACTAAAGCGCCAGCTTGTAGAGTTTCCCGTCGCTCTTCGAAACGAAAAAGAGCAATTTTTCATCTTGAGAAAGAAACGGATAGAGCGCGTCATAGGACCCGTCGATTTTTTCCGGATCCACCAAGCGCTCTTTTTTTCCAGTTGAAACATCTATTTTCCAAAAAGTATCAGAAGTTTTTATCTTTCCCTCTTGCCAGTCATTGGGGAGGATGGCAGAATCCGGAATATTGCCGGGCATGGCGCAAAAAATAAACTGTGAGTTGGCCGACCAAACGCATTTTGACGCGAAAGTCGGAAACATCAGGGATTGAATTTGTCCCCCGTCGGAATTAGAAAGAAGAAGATCGATTTTGTGGCCGCCCTTTTGGTCGGAGGAACTCATCACTAATCGGGCTCCGTTTGGCGACCAGAGAAGATCAACGCCGAAGCGGTCTTTGATTATGACTTTCGGGTTTTCTCCGCTCCAGGAAACAGTATTTACGGAGGTGGCGGTATAAGCATTGGGGCTGGGCCAGAAAGAGATGTCGGAAGAGCCGAGAACTGGAGATATTTCCACGCTTTGGTAGCTGAATTCGGCCATATCGCGCCAATTTTTTCCATCGGGATCGGCGACGCTAATCGTCCTTTTTTTGGTTTTCGGGTTGAAGTATTTGTAGATTATTTTGTCTCCGAGATTGGACCAGGAGACAGAGTCGGTATTTTCTTTGAGAACGGATATATTTTTGCCCGATATGTCGAAATAAAGAAATTTTGTTTTGCCGGGGGACGACTCTCTCTTGATGATTACTTTGTTTTTTGGTTTGTTCCAAATGACTTTTTTTATGTTCTCGAATTTTTCGGTGGAAAGAACCTTTTCCAATTTCCCGGAGAAGGCAACTTGATTGAGCTGCCCGTTGCTCGAAAGAAAATAATACACGGAATTTCCGTCAGTTGAGAGGGTTGCTCCAAAAACAGGTTCGTCCGAAACCGCTGTGATGGAAACGCTTTGGGTATTTTCCGTCTTTTTCGAGTCGGCCTGATCCGCCGGTTCATTGAGCTTTCCTTCTGAGGCGGTTTTTGCGTCCGATGCGTCTTCTTTTGCAGAGGGCTGCGTCTTGAAAGCGTAGTTATAAACAAAAATAGCTCCGATAACGAGCACTAAAAGAAGCGTAGAAATGGCGAATATTTTTTTGGTCATTTGGATAACTATTGCGTGAATGGTTGGCTGTCCGGGCAGGAACTCAAACCGTGGTTTTGAGAAAGATTTTTATTTATCGCGGCCGAAACATATAAAAATACATTGAGCTTACAGGCGTTTCCCCGGGAAACACCAAGACTGTTCAGGAGATCGCTCTCTGCATCTTTTCTTGTATTTTCAACGTTTTCTCCGACAAGCAATGTTACAATAAATTCCTGGCTGGTGGGGTTGTAACCTATATTATATTTATCCTTATCAATAAAATATAGGACACCGCTACTCGATACCTCGGCATTTTTTTTGAAGTTATTGAGAGTAACTTCACCTGAGGGAGTTTCGATTGTTATTTTATCATTATTCGCATCGGGGCTTTTATTTGAAGTGCTAACGCTACTGCTTTCTGTGTCAGTGCCTTGTTTGCCGGTTTTATTTCCACGAAAAGCAAGTAAAAAAACTCCGATAATGACCAGCAACAAGACAGGGATAGCAAAATAAAGCAATTTTTTAGTCAGCATATCTTTTTATATTACTCCGCATTTTTTTGCTTGAGTCCAAGGGCTCCAGCCGCTTCGGCCATATTCAGCGCAGGCAGCTTGAATATTTTTTGCAGGATCTGACATCGCTGTCTTGCATTGGTCAGCAAGTTCGCTACTGATTACTGTGCAGTTGGAGTTCTGACAGCCTCCCGTGCCTAAACAACAGCTGAAAGCCTTTGTGCATCCTATTCCTAAATCGTGACAACTAGTATTCATCTGCATAAGCCCATACGAAACATTGGTACCGCCACACTTATCTCCTCCCACTTTAACAACGCCACCCGATTCAGCGTTGCAAACAACCGAAGCATTTTTTGCTTGATCGCCGAAACAAGACATATTTTCCACAGCGCAATATCCGGTTCCCTCAACACATTTTCCGGCATTCGGGCCGGGTTTGCTTCCAGTCGTTGTCGTGCTGGTGCTAGGGGTGCTGAGTTGTGAGATATTTGCCAGATTCATTTTGACCAAGTCCGGATTTATTTTATAAAGGATTATCCAGGCGCAGAGGCCAAGGATCAGTCCGAGAAGGGCGGAGCCGATGGTATCTCTCGCTGAATCCACTTTTCCGATGTTCCCGGCAGCCATAAGATACTGGTAAGCGCCGATGACGATCATAAAAAGAGCCAGAATTCCGATCGTCGCGAATCCGAAATTGATGATATCTTTGAGATACTGTTCAAAAATTTGCGTCGGCTGGGCTCCCGGAATTTTTTCCTGATTTGTGTACTGGGCCAAAGCAAACGACCAGCTGAAAATGAAGGCAGCTATAACTACGAGAGACAAGAATATTTTTTTTCTATTCTTTTTCATAATCTGGCGACAAACGTCGGGTTAAGCCGTATAAAACGGAGCTGGCAAAAAACATAACCGCCATCGTGAGAGCCAGCCGCAGGAGGTACATGAAATAATGGGAGAGATTATTCCCTATGGCGGCGAGTATCTGTTTTGGTTTTCCGAGACTGATCTCCTCGCCGGCAAATTCCGGATTCAGCGTTGTCGAAACAGAAACGGAATTTTCTCCTTCCAAAGTTTCCGGAACAACTCCCCAAGCCGAATAAAGGATATTTTTTTCTTCGTCGCTCCAAAACTTTTTCAGTTTTACGGATAGATTGTAATAAGTCCCTTCATTATAACTGGCGGGGAATGTGATCGTTCGACCGTCGTTTTCGAGATTGACATATTCAAAATCCGGATTATTTTCGAGAAAACTTGGGTCCGTCACGCTATTCCCGTTCAGCTCCCAGCTGATTATTGTGTCCGGATCACTGCCGAGCAGATAATAGGGAACAAAATCCAGGTAAAAAGACACGCGATTGCCGGTCAAGGTATCGAACATGTCAGCACTTTCCTTTTTCTCGTAGAATCCTGGATCTTTCTCATCCTCGGTGAAGTAGGTGGTCGGCCAGGCGGTGCTCGTGTCGGCTGACTTGATGAAAACCGCTGGGTGAACGACTGTGATGAGTCGTGCGCCCGTCACAGGCTGGAGCTTGTCCTTGGGACTGGCGGTCACGCTGATTTCCTCGATTTCCTGCTCCTGTTTGGTGATCGGGAAAAAGGCGGAGGTGCTGTTCCAGCCGTCAAACATCGAAGACGCGTCGGCAGGTGGATAAAGAGGATTGCCATTCGCTTTCCAGGAAAAATCCGTGTTGCCGGATTTGTATTTCCCTCCCGAAACTTTCGCGGCAAGCATCTGGCCCTTAACGGCCGGACAAAGAGACGCGTACAGCCCCTCATCGCAAACCTCGTCGCCGATGGTGGCTTTCCCGTCCACTATGTCCACTTTGTGAAGAGTTATTTTTATCCCGTTTTTGTTGTAGGGAATGATGACGCTGCTTCGGCCCCTTCCCGATTTCATGTCCGAAGCCTGGCTGACCGTGAGGGTAACTTTGAAATATACGATGTCATCGTCTCCACCAAGAGCGTCCTTTTTCGGCGAAAAGCTGAACTGGGAAAGCCCCGCTCCCGACGAAGGGGTGCTGACGCTGAAATTATCTTCAATGTCGGGTATCTCTTTCCAGTTGTCTTCCTCGAGATTTCCCCTTGAGATCTGCCAGGTGTAGTAGAGATTGCCAGGATTGCTGTCGGTGTTATCAAGAGAGGAAATGACGGTAACCTGGTCGGCATCCAAAATTTTCCCGTCTGCATTAATATTATCCGCGTTTTCATCGCTTGGATCGGCGACAGGATTGTCAGGGGAAAAGGAAAGAGAAACTTTTATTTTTTCTTCTCCCTTTTCATTGGGGGATTTTGTGGCGAGATACCCATATCCGTCATCACCTGAATCTTCACAACTGTCATCTTCCATGAGTCCGTGCTTGGTTTCATCGCACACGTCGAGATACCCCCACATTATCTTGTAGTAGGCGGTCTTTTCGTCAGTCGGCAGCATGGATGTTCCCTCAACCACGACTCCCACCCGGTCTCCTTCTCGATATGTCCAGGTGAAATCCTGCTGCCCGAGACCGATCACGTCCGCCTCGTCAACAAAGCCGTCCCCGTCGGTGTCGGGATCAGTGGGGTCGCTTTTCCAATAATCTTCCTCGCCAGTCGGGAATCTTCCGGAGCCGCTCTTATAGCCATCGGCGCTGATCCATTTGTGTTTGCAGGGAACTGAATAGTCCAGTCCGGATTCTTCGGCCGTCGCGCTTCCGGAAAGTTCGTTCTCTCTGAAAATCCCGGCACTATAATTTGTCCCAAAATTGCGCTTATAACAACGAGAAACACGGGTAGTGTCCTCTTCGTCTAAACTGGAAAGGCCAGTTGAACCCGGATTCTCGTGAACTGTATTCCAGTCCGTTAGGCAAGAGTTGTATTCGCTGTTGAGGCAGGTTTGCAGCGTGCTCTTGTTTGCTTCTCGGAAGCTGTCATAGCAGCTGTCATAAAGAGTGTTTAGGGTGACGCCGCAGTAGTCGGTATTCTCGTCGTAGGGACATTTTATCGGGTTTGAAAATTCGTCAACGCAATCCAGGCCGGTTATCTGGTTGTAGCAACAGGTATTCCGGTTTGACTGGGAGGATGCGTATGAGGAGGCGCCGCTTCCGGAAAAATAATCTTTACAGAGGTTGCAATAGTGATTGCTTTGGCTTGATCGGGGGGTGTAATAAATGTTGAGTGGCCGGTTTGCTGTCCCGTCGTAGAGAGAGCAGTTGGTCCAGGAATGGCCCCCGAGCGAGTCGCACCACTCCGCGGCTGAGCTGTAGGCTTCCACTGTTTCTTCGGGAAGCCCGCCCACGCCATCGGCTCCGCCCATCGGCGCTGCCGTTGTGTCCTCGTCATAGCTATTGGGGTCAACCGCCGGCCAGCCGTCTTTGTCGGGATCCCCGCCCGGGTCGTTATAATTTTGCCCGTCGAGATCGGGATCATAATCTCCCCGGGCCATAATACGGGAAGCTTCGATTTTTCCGTCTCGAACAGTGTTGGTTGCCGATTGGATGGAGCCGTTCGTCGTGTGAATGAGATACCAGGTATAATAGAGATTTTGCGGGTCGTTTTTGAAAAACTCCGGCACGGCGTGAACCGTAACCTTTTCACCCGGCTTCGGATTAGTATTGTCAAAGAAAATTTCCACCCGGGGCGCGGTTGTTTTTCGCTTGGCCCGTATCCAGTCGTCGCGGCTGAAGCCGTAGCGGTTTTCAGCTTCGGCCATAATTTCCCGGGACATCGAGAGCATCTGGCCGCTGTCGATGATGAGCGATCCGTAGGGCACGGGAAAGGAGTAGGCCCGCGACGCGGAAGGGAAAAAAAGGCCTGACGAAAGGAACAAAAGAGAGACAAACGAGGCGATCTTTTTTTTGTTTTTTTTCATAATATTAGATTATTCCTTGATGAATGAATCTTGCTATCATTATATCTAAACTGGTTGAGATTAGCCACATAGAGACAAAAGAATAAATAATTGAACGGCTCTGGCGGGCAACGAAACCAGCCGCCAGGGCCGACGAGAAAATGAGAAAGATAATCAGCCAAGGACTTTTCAAATAGCCGGAAGTCTGAAGAAGAGCCTGCAGAAATATTCCCGAGTAGGCCAGTTTTTTTTCCAAACCAAGCTGAATGAACCCTCGAAAAAAGAATTCCCAGAAAAAATGAAGCGGAAGAGAAACGAAGAATATAAACCAGAAAAAAGTCCAGAATCCTTTGGCCAGGTCGGGAGATACCTGAAGCTGATTTCTCAAGGCGGGTTTCGAGATTATGAGATAATTAGCGCCGACAAAGAGAAGAGTCACGACCACGGATAGCGTAAAGCCGATTTTGCGGTTTCCCCAGGACAAGCCGAAACTTTTCAGGTCTTCTTTGAGAAGAAGGCGGATGATCAGCCAGGGGAAAAGAAAGAATAAGGCCAGATTTATCCAGAATATTTCTCCATCCAGTTTGGCGGGAAAAACAAACCGGATGGCGATGACCAAGAGAGCGCCAAAGCCGATCAGCATTTCGCGATTGTGTTTTTGAATGAAGGCAGAGTATTTTTTTGGATGTTCGTTTGTCATTTTGTGTCGATAATATTTTTTATTTAAGCGGGCGCTGGCTGGGCGGCGGGAGCTCCCCGGGCGAGAGCTTTTTGTTCCTGTTTTGCGAGATACCTGTCGAGCAGAACGCAAAAATACAGAACGACCGCGAAAATGACGGCCCAGGGAAGCCAGTCAATTCCCGGAAAAGATTCGGCGACGAATTCAATCATCTGAACCATGAAATATTTTGCCAGCCCCCTGTTTTTTAGGTCGGCTCCGATAAGAACAAGGCAGACGACGGCCAGTATCTGGAGGAGAATATTGAGGACAAAGGAAAATATTATCCCTGCGCCGGCGGCTCCCGTACCCAAAATCGGTATCCACGACGTGGCGGCCGTCAAAGCGGCAAAAACAATGTCGACTATGTCTTTTAGAAAAGCAAATGGAATTAAAATAAAAATAATCGGCCAGTCGATGAGTAAGTTGATCTGGCGGAAAAGACCCAATCCCAGGGATAAAGCTGCTCCTGTGGGTGATTTTTTAGCCTCTTTGGCTAAATTAGTCAATTTTTTGCCTACACTTGATCCCTGAAGACGTTTCAGTTTGTTTTGATAGTCTTTTGCGCTAGCTGTTTTTTCCTCGGAGGGCTGCTGGCGGTAAGGCTTCGTGGCGGCATAATTATAGTTTTCGTCTCTCCGCCGCCGAAAATTTTCTGCCTGGCTAGGATAAGAAAAATCGCTTCCCAGAGCGGTCTTCAGGGCGCTTTCATTGTTTTTTGAACTGTTGTCCGCGAAGTTCGGAGACGGCATGAAATTAGATCTAAAAACTAAAATCTAAAATGTAAAAGTTTTTAGTTTTTCGATTTTAGATTTTAGATTTTTTCTCCCTCTCTTCTTTCCAAAATCTCCGCTGGGTTCGATGTCACCAGTTGGTCTTCCGAATATGAAGCGACAACCTGGATAGCCACGTGTTTTGTTCCCGCGAAAAATATTCCCTCTCCCACATTACACTCAAGAAGCATGAAACGCTCCTGGTCGGTGAGGTAAAATGTATCCCCAATGACGTCAATGGCAGCCGGAGATTGCTTCAAGAGAATCTGGATCGAAGAGTTCGTCACGATTGGTTTCCCATACCTTGAAGACAAGAAATCGGCTATGTCCTGGGTAATGGTTGTGAGTCCCGCATAATATTTCCGGCAGCGCTTGGCGATGGAAAACATGAAGGAGCCGGCGTCTTCGTGCTGCATCATAACCCAGGCTTCATCCACAATAATCAAACGCTTTTTGAGCTTGGAGCGGATTTCATTCCAGATAAAATGCAAAACGACATACATGGCAATGGGACGGAGTTCGTCATCCATGTCGCGGATATTGAAGACGACCATTGGATTCTTGAGATCGATATTCGTGGGATTATTCAAAAATCCGGAAAAAATCCCTTGCGTGTATTTTTCAAGTCGGATGGCCAGGTTCTCGCCTCCCTCCATATTGCGAAGCACTTCGTATAAATCCGACATAGTGGGTATCTGATCCTTAGGAATGATGTGAATATTCGACTCCGGAGTGATGTCTTTCATGGCGTAGGTTTCACTGATAGCCCTGTCCAGAATCGAATCTTCTTCGGGAGTGATATTTCCGAGCATGATGTGGAGGAGCCCGATGAGGCTGGAAATGTTGTTTCTTAAGATATCGTCGAAACTTTCCCCTTCCGGAACATTAGGAAGATCAAACGGATTGAGGTGATAATCAGAGCTCAAGGAGATATTCAGGAAGCTTCCCCCAACAGCCTCGCAAAGATACTGGTATTCGTTTTCGGGATCGATCACAATGACCTCGGTTCCAAACATCAGGGAGCGCAAAATCTCTAGCTTGACGGCGTAACTTTTTCCGGCTCCGGATTTGGCAAAAATCACCATATTGGCGTTTTCCATTTCGAATCGGTCAAAAAGAACAAGGCTGTTGTTGTGCCGGTTTATCCCATAAAGCACTCCACTTCCCGATGAAAGATCTGAAGACACAAAAGGAAAAGTCGTTGAAAGCGGCTGGCTGTTCATGTTGTTTGAAACTCCCAGTTCGTCATTGGCAAGGGGCAGGGTGGAGGCAAAACCTTGCTCCGATCGGAACGCTGATTCTTTTACATAAACCAATCTTGATTCAAGAAGCGACTCAATGAATTGGGTCGATTTCTCAATCTCTTCTTTGCTCATTCCGAATATCGTTATATAAAGTCCGTACTTGAAAAATCTTTCTGTGCCCTGCTGGAGCTGGTCCCGCAGAGATTCAATGTCTTGGAGCGCCGTCTCGAGAACGGGATTTCTGACTTTTCCGGCTTCGGCCTCGAGGTGGATTTGGGATTCTACCTGGGTTATCGTGCGACGCAAATTCTTCATGACCTCGGCAGTTTCCATGGGATGGACGAACATCGAGATGTCCATTGGGATATCAAGGTTGATTATCGAGGAGAACCAGGCGGTCTGAAGATAACGCGGGTAAGTGGTCACGAAAATTGTCTTGGCAAAAGTTTCGCCAATCTGGATAAAATTGGTGTTTAGCTTGAGGGCCGAAGGCGCGATGAGGTCGGTAACCGTGGCTACTCCCTCTCGAAAAACCTTTTCAGCATCAGCCGAAAAAAGATCTTCACCTTTTCCGCTGCCAGTTTTTTTCTTGTTTCTGAGAAAATCAAACATAATTATTACTCACGAATGAGGAGCGAATTGAAAACGAATTAGAGCGAATAAATATCTATGTGTCAGGAAGTTCGCTCTCATTGGCTTTTCATTAGTTCTTTAATTCGCGAGTTTTTAGATTCGATCAAACTGCAGTTTTTCCGCTTCGATTTTTTCCGCGGATTCGGAAACTTTGGGGTTGTAGGCGTTATAAAAAAGCTCTATCAACTCCTCCGTTTTGAGAGGCGCCATTTTGATTCCTGTTCCGGAGAGTCCAGCCATGATGTGATCAACTCTTTGCCAAAGCTGATTCTTATAATTTTCGAACTCCATTTGTCTCTCAAGAATCGCTTGTTTTGGATTGAGGGCGATTTGAATTCTATCCAGGAATCCTTCTTTTTTCGCCTCGGTCAGAGCGAAAGGAACAACAATATAAAATGATTTTGTCATGATATTCGCCGCGCCCACGAGATTTTTGATAAATCCGCGGTATTCGCTGATCTGAAAACGCAAAAGCTCGTTGGGCTGGGTTTTTTCTTTTTCGTCGAGCATATCAATATAGGGATTGATGTCAATTTTGCGAGTGCTGATGATTATTTGGATCGGAAAATCCAGAGAATTCAAAAATCCTTGGTAGGCAACGATGATGGCCTCTTGTTCCTGGGTGGACTTCAAGTCGAAATTTATTGATGAGACCATGATGACTGCCCGGAGAGTGCCGTTTTTCAAAACGACGATGTTGTCTTTTATCTCCGCGATATCAACAAACTCCTGGGCTGATTTACCCATTCCTTCGTTTTTTGTGAGAGTTTTTGAGTGCAATAGCTCCATAATGAGATCTAAAATCTAAAATCGAAAATCTAAAAACTGCAACTAAAAATTAAAAAATTTAAACTATCCCTATTTGCTTTTAGATTTTAAATTTTAGTTTTTAGTTATTTTCTTGTGTCCAGCACCCACGCAATACGCTTGAGCTGGCTTTGGGGCGGCAGCTTTTTTTTGGGTCTCGAAACTTCCATCTTTTCGCGCTGGACTTCGTGCGCCTTTTTTATGTCAATGCTGGATGCCCTGAAAATTCTTCTCCAGACGTAGCTTCGGGGTTTTGCGAAAAAAAATAAAACGTATCCCAGAAAAGTGATAAGCGTTACTCCTTGCGGCCGGAAGAAAGCGAGGGATCCGAAAACGATTATGACAAAAACAGCGGCGACGAAGAACAGCTGACGGTCAAAAATCGCATAAGCAGCGATGAGAACGGCCAGCATGGCGCCCAGCCAAAGAAGCTGCTTGGCGGTGAGCCCGAAAGCAATTTTATCTTCGACATCGATGTATTGCGGAACGTTGGCATGCATGTCAGTAAGCTAAAAGCTAAAAGTGAAAATGGAAAAACTACAACTAAAATCTAAAAATTTTTTCAGCTTAAAACTGTTTTTGCTTTTTAGTTGTTGCTTTTCCATTTTAGATTTTAGTTTTGAGTTACTGTTGATCTTCTCGGAGATCAACAGTATTCCCATTAATCTTCGGCTCGGACCTTTCTTCTCCCTGCAGATAATGAGGATATATTATATTCTTCGGGTGCGATGGGACATATGGTTTTGGCGGTTCTGGCCGGAAAGCCGGTTTTCTCGCTGGACTTTTCGCAAGATTGGGCTGGCTAGACACGCTTGGAGTTCCTTCGGAAAATCCTTTCACTTTCAGCGGCGAAGAGTCGGTTGCGGGGATCTCTCCCTGCTTTTCTGGATAAATTTCGTGGCTTCCCGGCTTCGGGTAGGGATTGATATAGGTGATTCCGCCTGATTCCTCGAATTTTTTCTTCGTATTTGGTATCTGACTGCCTGCCGGTGAGACAGGGTATCTGGTATCTGGTATGTTGTATTGGGTTTTTTGCGCTTTATCTTGAATCGGCGGTTTAAGTTCATTTCGCGGATAGGGTCTTGTGAACATGTCCCGGGGAGTTTGTTCGCTTAAGGTTTGACCTTGAGGAATTCCGGCGACTTGTTCGCCGGAAGGAAAAGGTCGAACCTTTGAAACATCAAAAACAACTTCCTGCGTTTCCGCATCAATTGGAAGAGGCGTATTTTCGTCAAAAGACTTGAGTATTATACCCAATTTTTCGCGTTCCTGCGAGCCAAGTCTTGCCGTGTTTTCGCTCCGGAAAAGATAATTTGTCCGGTCTATTGAGCTGTGTCCGGCTTGTCCCAGATGAGAAGTGTAGTCGTAGAGCCAGTTTCTGATCGAAGGGCGCACCGGCCGGTCGAAACTCTTGATTTTGAGCGGATAGGAGGAAATATTCTGCTCGCCGAGTTTGGGGTATGCGCGCAAAGCTTCTCTTAAATTTATTTTTTTACTCATTTTTAAATCTCGGGGCGGTCGAATGCTCGACGTGACATATTCACTTTCCCGTTGGAGATCCTCCGGCATCTGCTCGCTGGATAAATTATTTCTCATAATACTGGCGGCGGGGGCATCTTCCAAATCGAAAATCGGAACGACGAATAAGTAGTCATAAATTCGGAAAATTCTCATCAACGTTAGCTGATCCTTCTTTCCAAGGTTTTTCGTTGCGGGGTTTTGGGAAACATATTCAGAGAAAGTACTTGGACCGCGTTTTGCGAAGGGCGTTTTGTCATCGTATCCCCTGAGCCAGTAGTTGATTGGTGCGCCTCCAACAATCTGCTGGTTTCTTTTTATCGCTCCTTCAAAAAGCTTACAGAGATTTTCCCTTATCTCATATCCGATGCTCAAAAATTTTGAAATCAGCTGCCATTCAAAATAGGTTTCGCTCTCAAGCGATTCCAAAAGATTATTTTGAATAACCGAAGCGCATTCTTCGTCAGAGATATTTGAAAAATTATTCAGTTTTTTCTCTAAATATATATTGAACATTTTATATTATTTCAGACAAGAGAAAATGTTTGTCTATCTTCTTCCCTCAGCAGGTCCCCTTCTTTGGGCAGTAGGCCTAGGTTGTCTTCTGGGCTGACTTGGCTGCGGCTTCTCTTTGCCGGATTCCTCGGTTTTCGCAGCTTCGTATTGGGCTCTAATTCCTTTTGCAAATTCTCGAACGTTGGCCGCACTTTGTATAAGCTCTTTATGCATTTCTTCTTCACCTCTAGTCTGGGCTTCGCGCGCTCTTTTTTCCAATTCCTGAGCCGCTTTGTCAAACTGGCCTAACTCTCCATATTCTTGATCTCGGCCTAAAGCTTTGTAGCAGTTTTCAATCAAATCAGGACGAGACCGATTTAATTGCTTTATCTCAGCTTGTTTCATTTGGGCAAGCATCATAAGCCCGGTTTCATGGATATTACCCACATCTTTACCGATAATATTACCAGCGCTGTCATAAAGCGGTACTTCGGTAAAAAGAGCATTCCAGTGAAGTTTTTTCATCTTTTCCTGAACGTCAATATTTCGCGCCTTTGCTAGGGCAAATGCCCTATTTGTTTCACTGTCACTGATTCTATAACGTCCTGTTTTAGCATCATAATTCCCCATTCCATAGTTGCCGGTGTTTCCTCTGGGAAGGGCAATGTTTCCAAGCTGGAACAGCTGACGCCCGATCTCATCATCATTCATATTAGTTCTTCGCAGGGTGTACTCTAGTGCTGCTCTCAAAGCATCGGGATTATGAGCAGCTTCCGGATCGGTCGGATCAATTTTCACTCGTTCAAGTTCTTCGGCAATTTCTTCCTCCGTCTTTCCTTCTCCTGTCATTCTTTCCCTGACTATTTTTTGGATTTCTGCATTGAAAAATTCGGCATTTTTCAGAATATATTGTTTCATGAACTCATTTTGGTCATTGTTTTCAAAAAGTAGTCTCAAAGCAGAAACTGTTTTGGATTTTGCCTCAGATGAATTATCATCCTTAAATTGCTCTATAACTCCAATCAAAGCTTCGTCCTGAACAGATACATTTCGCTGTTCTTTAGTGTCTCTTTCAATATCTGACTCGAACTGGACGTTTTTTTTGTAATCTGGTGCTTTTTTTCTGCCCCAAAATTTGTTCCAGTGGTCTTCCCATCGGGCTGCTGCTGGTTTCATCACGCGTTCCTCGACTTCTTGGGCCGATTTTTGCCAGCCTTCTTTAATGGCTCTCGGACTTATGCCCAATGGAACAAGTACATCACGGTCAAATTTGCGCAATCCTGCCTTTGTTACATAAGGAACGGCTTTCTTAGCGAACCACCTCCCGGCGCGGTAGCCGGAGGCCATTCCAATTCCCCATTTGAGCGCCCGGTCGGCGGTTCCAATGACGGCCTGCGAAAACTGCAGGCTGAATTTATTGGCCATGATGATCGAGGCGTAGAGAAAGACGAGAACGGTTAGATAACTCACTATTTTCACTAACAGTTCTCCCATTCCCGGGGCGCCATTTGGTATGCCTTGTAATGTTCCCGTGATTTTTGGCAGATGTTGGGAAAAGCCGGTAGCGAGATAAAGAAAGAATGCGGCGGCGGGGCCAAAGTATGCGTATTTAAATAGCGCGTCCCACCAGCTCGACGACATTTTGTTGAAATCGGGAATGACGGAAGCAAAAAAAGCGAATGGGGAAACAATGACAAGGATCATAATTGCGACGATCCGTATTATCATAAAAATCGCGATGACAAGATAGGCTACAAGTAGCATGAAAAGGAAAACAATCGCAAAAAGATATTGAACAGCGAGTCCTACATGCTTATCTGATTTGGAGTATTCAGGAATATTTTCGTAAATTATCTTAGCTATCTCATTGGCCGAGTTATACATAGTCGAAGCCGACTGGTTTCCCTGCGGCATTCTACTTAAGAAAAAGTTCATGAGAAGCTGGGATCCGTCAAAAATGAAAACAGCAATCGGTTTTGAGAAGTTGATGAGAAGGGCCATGATGACGAGCATGAGAAGTGTTTTTTTGGCGTGGTATTTTTCAATTTTGAGGATGGTGCAAAAAGCGATGAAAAGAAGAGCCAGGAGGAAGAAAAGATTGCAGACATCGCGTACGACCGTCCAGCCGACCTTGACCATGTCATTGTTCGTGATATTTGTGTATAGCTCTGGCCGGAGAGTCAGGTCGAGCAGGCTACCCGCAAGGCCAACGAATGATTTCAAAAAAAAGGCAATGAGAAACAAAGCCGCGATTATAGGGGCGAAAATTATTTTCAAGCCGAGATTGTCTCCCGTGTTTTGGACTCCGTAACCAAGATCGGCGCCTGTATCTGCCGGAATATCAGGATTTGCTAGATCATTATACGCGTAAGTAGCCCCATATTTATCGGCAGATTGCTTGAAGGCATTATAAGAAACGTCCCGATTTTGAAGATTTGTTATCTGGTCACTCGATAATTTATAGGTATTTTGGAGAGTGTTTATTTGATCTGTTGTGTAGGTAATTTTAGCTAAACAGAAAGGCGAAGCTAAGAATAGGAAAATAAGAAAAAACAGAAAAATCACTTGCATTTTTCGCCCACCCATGTTCCGCTCGTAGCTAAAAACATTACGGGCAGACGAACCAGCTTTTGAAACTCTAAGTATTTCCGAAGATGATTTTAGGCTGTTCAAGACTTTTGTTTTAGGTGTTTTGAACTCTTCTCATACCAACACATCAAACCCGGCGACTGGAATCGCGCAGGAACTTTCGATTTATCGAAAATAATCCATTATCTCCTTTGGTTGAAATAAATATTCTGTCTTGCTCCCTGCTGGATCTGGTTCTGGACGTTCCAGACCTGGGTGCCGGTCTGGTTCCGAAATTGCATGATCTGCTGGTCGATCGGGTCGGTGATCTGCCTGATGCCGTAGTTTATGAGGCTGGTCATCGTTTGGACAACCATTCCCGTCACGATTTCCGGAATAGATTTGGCAAAATTAATCATTTTTATGCCCATGCCCTGCACCTCGGAGGTGAGATCTTTCACGACCGAACCGGGAAGAGTGGTGGTTTTTTCTTCGGAAACGGAGCCTATAGAGCCATCCTTTAGCGCTTGAGAAGCACTCGATTCGGTTCCTTTGTATCCTGAATAGGCCTGTGCTTTCGCTTTCC
>Ga0154694_116_pt6 | contig 19784 bp, 17 predicted proteins | sample Rifle2008BG13ft_FD_105712 | JGI IMG/M metagenome (GOLD analysis project Ga0154694, IMG submission 105712) | Candidatus Moranbacteria bacterium RBG_13_45_13
CGATGGCCACTCTTTGTTTTTGCCCGCCGGAAAGCTCCGAAGGAAACTTGTCAGCTTGGTCCTTGATTCCGAAACGCTCCAGAAGTTTCAGTCCGTTCTCCTTTCTCTCGTCTATGTCAGTCCCGATAAAAGTTTGGGGGAGACAAACGTTGTCCAAAATGGAAAGCGTGGGCACCAGAAAAAAAGACTGGAAGATCATCCCTATCTTGAGACGATGATAATTTGTCATTTCCTTTTTCCCAACCGAGTTGATATCGACGCCCTGAAACGCAATCAATCCATCCGTCGGCTTTTGAAAGCCGGCTATCGTATATAGAAGCGTGGATTTTCCGCAGCCGGAAGGGCCGTAAATTATCACGTACTCGCGCGGGTATATTTTAAGATCGACATTTTCCAGCACCTTGGCCTCGTTTGTTTTTCCTTGGTTGTAGATAATATCCAGGCTTCGGATTTCAATTTTCGGTTTTGTCGCGGTCGTTTCCATATCTCGATTATATAACCTTTCCTGATAATTTCCAATTTTTGAGACAAGCACAAAAAAAGCCATCTGGGCGGCTTTTAGAACCAAAAGGTGGCTTTTTCAATTGCACGAAAGATATCAGAAAATCCGAAGGTTAAAAAATTCTATAGCGTTTTCGTCCGTTATTTTTTCCACTTCTGAAATATCGACATTTTTTATCTCGGCGATTTTTTTTGCTATATATAAAACATTTATCGGTTCGTTTCTTTTTCCCCTCATTTCTTGGGGGGCAAGAAATGGCGCGTCGGAATCAAGCATAATTTTGTCAAGGGGGGTCATTTTTATCGCTTCTGCTAATTTCTCGGCCTTTTCTGAAGGCTTTGGATAAGTGATATTTCCGGAAAAAGAAAAATGTATATTTGGCAGTTTCAAAAATTTCTCGGTATCCTTTTTTTCGCCCGAGTAGCAATGGAGAACAAATCGCATAACGCGAAACTCATAACGTGAAGCGATTTCATATAAATCATCCCAGGCGTCTCGGCAATGCACAATCACCGGCAGTCCCAAATCTTTCGCAATCCCAATCTGCGCCAAAAATCCCCTCTTTTGATTCTCTCTAATCTCTCTATTCTCCTCAATCCGAAAATAATCTAAACCAGTTTCGCCTATAGCAACCACTTTATTATTTTTTGCGATACTTTTTAATTCAGTAAACAAATTTTCATATTTGGGATTTGAAATTTGGGATTTATTTTGAAATTGGAAATTGCTCGCCTCGTTGGAGCTTTGGCGAAGCGGGGAAATTGGAAATTCTTTTTCGACTTTGCTGAAAAAGTCAGGGTGCAATCCAACGCTCGCAAAAATCCCCTCGTGTCTCTCCGCGATTTCAATTGACTTCCGACTCCGCTCTAAATCCACCCCGATGTTTATAATCGCCTTACCTCCCTGTGAAAAAAACCGCGAAATCACTTCTTCGCGGTCCTCGTCAAATTCCGAAAAATCAAGATGGGCGTGAGTGTCAATCATCGTGAAGAATTATGAAGCATGAATCAGGAATTATGGAAAAGCAAGGTAGTCAAATATGTCCACGTGGATATATTTGACTCCTCACCTATTTTATCCTCGGAAACAATATTTCCGCTTTTTTTGTTTCGAGCGCTTTTTTTATTTTCTCCGAGGTCTCGGGCATGAACGGAATCAAGTATTCGGAAATAGCGCTTAAATTATGGATCAGTTGATTCATAACTTTCTCAAATTTCTTTTTATCAAATTTCATCAGCTCCCACGGTTTGTTATCCTCTATATATCTATTATCACCACGAACAATATTTTGAATCCGTCCCAGGGCTTCGTCCAATTGTGTTTTTTCTGTCAATTGAAAAATTGAATCATTGGAATTTATTTGAAAATTGAAAATTGAAAATTGAAAATTGCTCGTTTGAGCGAGTCGCAAGACTCGCGAAACGAGGTTTCCCAATCCATTCGCCAAATCCGCGTTATATTTTTCAATCATTCTCTCCATCGTCACATCTACATCCTCGCCGAAAGTCCCGGCGCTCATCAGAAGATATCTCGTGCCGTCCATACCGAATTTTTCGAGCATCTCGTCAATCGAAATCACGTTTCCCAAAGTTTTTCCCATTTTTCTCCCGCCCGAAAGCAAGTGTCCGTGAACAAACAACGTTTTCGGCAAGCGTATCCCAAGATGCATGAGAATCGCCGGCCAAATTGTCGCGTGCACGCGTAAAATATCCTTCCCGATCAGCTGGATGTCCGCCGGCCAAAATCCTAGAGTTGAACTCTCGGAGCTCCCAGAGCTCAACTTTGAAATATTCCCATCCCATCCCAAACCGGTGAGATAATTGAGAAACGCGTCGAACCAGACATAAGTCGTATGATCCTGATCAAACGGGAGCGGAATTCCCCATTTCACGTTTTTTCGGGAAATGGAAATGTCTTTCAGTTTTTCATTCTCGAGGAAAGATAAAATTTCTTTCTTGTATTTTTCCGGCCTGATCGCGAACTCATCGTTCTCTATTTTTTCAATCAGTTGCTGCTGGATGTCTCCGAGTTTCAGAAGATAGCATTCTTCTTTTATTTTCTCAACGACGATATCGTGTTCGGGACAGCGTCCCTCTATTAGCTCATTTTCATTTTTGAATTGCTCGCAGGCGACACAGTACATCCCCTCGTACTCACCCTTATATATCGCGTCTTTATCGTACAGAGTCCCGAGAACTTTTTGCACCGCTTCTTTGTGTTTTGAATCAGTCGTCCGGATAAAATTGTCATATTTTATCTCGAGCTTGTCCCAGAGATTTTTGAATTCCCCGGCGATTTCGTCCACGAATTTTTGGGGCTCTTTCCCTGCTTCTTCCGCCTTGTGCTGGATCTTCAGCCCATGCTCGTCTGTCCCGGTCAATAGAAATACATTTTCATCCTGCTCGCGATGAAACCGTGCCAACACATCCGCCGCAATCGTCGTATACGCGTGCCCGATATGCGGCACGTCGTTGACGTAGTAGATTGGGGTGGTGATGAAAAATTTATTTTTCATTCCTGAATCAATAAACAATAATTACAAACTCTCCTTTAACTTTATCGCCGTTATTTTTATAATATTCCAGAATTTCACTGACGCTTCCTCTTTTTATTTCCTCAAACATCTTCGTCAATTCCCGCCCTACAACCAGTTTAGCACCAGGTTTCATTTTTTCCAAAAGCTCCAAATTTTTCAAAACCCTATGCGGCGATTCGAAATATATGACCGGGTATTTGCTTTCTGCCACTCCGCGAAAAAAAGTTTCCCGTCCTTTTTTGTGCGGCGGAAATCCAAGAAATAAAAATTTGTCTATATTAATTCCCGCAACGCTGGCGATAGTAGTAACGGCGGATGGACCTGGAATAGGAATTATTTCAAAAAAATCCCTTCCAAAATTTTGACTTTTGACTTTTGACTTTTGACTTTCCAAGATCCTGGAAATCAATTGATTTCCAGGATCTTGGATCCCCGGCGTTCCCGCGTCTGACACGAGCGCCAGATTTTTTCCGTTTTCCAAGTGCTCGACGATCCTTTCCACTCTTGAGAGCTTCGAGTGATGGTGGTATGATAAGAGAGGTTTTTGAATCTCATATCGATCCAGCAATTTTTTCGTTACTCTCGTATCCTCGCACAAAATCAAATTAACCTCGCGAAGAATCCGAAGGGCACGAAGAGTGATATCTTCGAGATTACCGATGGGAGTGGCGACGATGTAAAGTTTTCCAAATTTATCCATATATGATACTTACAACACATATAATATCCGGCGCGGCGCTGGGCGCGAACGTCCAAAATACATACGCCGTTGCCGGACTTTCAGTTATTCTCCATTTTCTCCTTGACCTTATTCCTCACGGCGACTATCTGAACAAAAAATCCCGACTTAGGGAATTCTGGAAAGTGGCAGTTGATCTCGCGATAGGAATTTCAATTGTCGTCGCAGTAATTTCCATTCGAGGTGAGACCTCGAATAATGTTTTGATACAAAATGTCGGCATCGGAATATTTTTTTCTCTCCTTCCTGACGCGACCACTTTCTTTTATATTTGGATGAAAATGAAATTCCTGAAGCCCGTCAAAGATTTTCACGAAAGCCTTCATCGCGCCGAAAACGGCTCTCTCGAGCGCAAATTCCGCTTCAAAAACAATCTTTGGGATATTATACTAACCCTCGTTTTTTTCTTGATTTTTATCTTCTTCTAGCTCTACCTTTCCTCTCCGCCTGGACTTTTCACAACATCGTTCACTATTTCCCCCAACACCGTCGCGATCGGAACCGCGATGATGATTCCCAACACGCCTCCAAGTTTCGCTCCGATCATCAGAGCCAAAATCACGACCACCGGATTGAGTCCGACCGCTTTTTTCATAACAAGCGGCGTCAGCACGTATCCTTCGAGCTGTTGCACAATGACAAAAAGAATCAAAACCAAAAGTCCGATGAGCGGACCGTGCAGAAAACTTATGGCAACGGCGATAACCGCCGAAATCACCGGCCCGATGTAGGGAACGATTTCCAAGATTCCGGCAATCAGCGCCAGAACCAGCGCGTAGGGCGCGCCGATGAGGAGCAGGCCCAGATAATCAAGCGCGAAGATCATGAACATGAGAAACATCTGCCCCTGAAGCCAGCGGCCCATTTTGAACTGGATCCGGTCCACAAGACCCGATATATATTCACGATGTTCGTCCGGCATAAGAGACGCGATAAATTTCTTGATGCCTTTTTCCTGGACGGACATATAGAAAGCGACGGAAAGAACGACTACGAAAGAAAAAATTCCGCCGATGAAAGAAACCGTCCCGCCCAATACGCTCGATCCGGCCTGGGAAATTTTTTCGGCAATGCTTCCGGTGAAATTTGCGATTTGCTGCTGAAGATTGTGCGAAGCCGCATAGTCCCGGATTATTTTGAAATATCCGGACAATTTTTCGGCAAGAGCCGGAAAATTTTCTCCAAGCCCCCGAATTTCGCTCCCAAGCGGCGGAACGAGAAGTCCGATTGCCGCTCCCAAAACAGAAAGAAAAACGACATAGACTACAAGCACAGTGAGCGAACGCGGCACTTTTCTTTTCTGGAACCAGTCCACGATCGGATCAATGGCGCTCGTGATGATAATCGCCACAAAAACCAGCGCCAAAATATCGCGGACAAGATAAAGAAACCAGAGAAGAAGCAGGATGAATATCGTGCGTAGAATTGTGCCGGACGAGATTTCGATAGTACGATTCATATAGATGAAACCAAAAAGTAAAAACCAAAGACCAAAACTACAAATCAAAAACTAAAAACATTTTGAAATTTTTGGTCTGTATTTTTGGTTTTTGATATTTGGTTTTTGGTTTAAACTTTTAATATTTTCTCCAAAAACTTCCCGTCCTCCGCCGGCCCTATCATCGCTAAATTGAGTTTCTCATTCACGAATATCTTCCTCGCCACCCTCATAATATCATCTGCCGAAACTTTATCAACCTGGGCGAGAATTTGATCGGGCGTCTCTATCTTCCGCTTCATGAGTTCCTGCCCGGCGAGAAACGCCGCCACCTCGTCGGAAGATTCGAGCGACAGCGCCATTTTCCCGCGGATGTTGTCTTTGGCTTTTTGAAGTTCTTTTTTGCCCACCTTTTCGTCCCTGATTTTTCTGATTTCCCCGACGATCGTTCTCACCGCTTTTTTGATTTTTTCCCGCTCCGTTCCCACTCCCGCTTTCACCGCGAGATATCCGCTGTCGGTATAGCTTTCATAAGAAGCGCTAACATAGTAAGCGAGGCCTAAACGTTCCCGCACCGAAAGAAACAGCCGGCTGCTCATCGTCCCCCCGAGAATGTTAGCAAGGATCGAAAGCGCGAACCGGGCCGGATGAAACATGTCATAAGCTCGAAACCCCAAAATCAGATGTGCTTGGTCGGTTTTTTTTTCTTTTATTTTGAGCTGGGGCTTTGTTTGTTTTTCAGAAACTTTCAGTTTATTTCCGTTTTTTTTCCGGCTCATCCCCGAAAATACTTTTTTGATTCTTTCAGTCACCTTTCTTTCATTGAAATTTCCCGTGACGCAAACAACCGTGTTGGAAGCCGTGTAATTTTTCCGGAGATAATCGACAAAATCCTGGCGCCCGATATTTTTTATATTCGCCTTAGTCCCAATAATCTCCCATCCAGCCGGCTGATCGCCGTAAAGAAGCTCTTCAAAAACATCTCCTATCTGCATTACCGGCGTATCCTCATACATGTTCAGTTCCTGCAAGATCACTCCCCGCTCTTTTTCAATTTCTTTAGCGTCCAGTTTGGAATTGAGATATATGTCCGAGACAACGTCGAGCGCCAAATCAAAATGTCTCGCGTCCACTTTGGCAAAATAGGCGGTCTGCTCTTTTCCGGTAAAAGCGTTATATTCCCCGCCGACCGCGTCGAGAGAGCCGGAAATATCCTCTGTTCGAGGCCTTTTTTTCGTCCCCTTGAAAAACATGTGCTCCAAAAAATGGGAGACGCCGTTTGTTTTTTTCGCCTCGTATTTCGATCCGACCCCGGCCGCGATGATCACCGTGATCGTGTTGGTGTCCTTCATCGGCGCGGTGATAAGACGAAGACCGTCCTTGAAAACCGTTTTCTTAAATTTCATGAAATCTCTTGTGGGTCACCAGCTTTCAGTATATTAGTATACTGAAAGCTCCGTTACTCTTTTATTATTACAATTTTTCGAGTATCTTCACTAAAAGACCTACTCCCACCCCCGACGCGCCTTTGGCGAGAAGTTCATCCGGGTTTGGAGTATCACGCGGGCCAATGTCTATGTGCGCCCACTCCGGAAATTTTTCCGCGAATTCGGCAAGAAATGTTGCTCCGCTGATTGCGTCTCCGTATCGGGGATTTCCGACTGACCGCAGATTACTTACGTCTCCGAAATTTCCCTTAATGTCATTTCTATATTCTTCCCAAAGCGGCAGAGGCCAAACATAGTCTCCTGCTTCCTCGGCCAAATCGTATATTTTCTCGATCAGTTTTTTATTTTTACTGAATAGCGCCGAGGCTCTCTCTCCTAAGGCTACTTTAGCCGCTCCGGTCAAAGTGGCAATATTCACTACCAATTTTGGATTATACCTCTCCGCGTAACCATGTGCGTCTGCAAGAATTATTCTCCCTTCTGCATCCGTATTGGCCACCTCGATCGTTTTTCCAGAGACGGTTTTCAATATATCTCCGGGCCGATAGCTCTGCCCCGAAGGCATATTCTCAACAGCCGGGATGAGACCAACAATTTTTTTCTTTACTCCTATTTTCGCCGCAGCAATTATTGCCTGGGCCACTGCCGCACCACCTGTCATATCAAGATGCATGTCGCTCATAAAATTTTCCGGTTTCACATTGAGACCCCCCGTGTCAAAAGTGATTCCTTTTCCGATAAGTAGGATTGGCTTTTCTTTTCGCGACGTCAAATATTCAAGGATAATAAACTTTGGTTTCTCAACCGATCCTCGCGAAACTCCCAGAATCCCGCCCATTCCCAGCTTCTTTATATCAGCTTCCTCAAGCACTTTCATCCTGATTGGCAGCTTGCCGATTGCCTTTTTTATTTCACTTGCCAAAACCTGCGGCGTCATGTCACCACCCGGCATATTGGCAAGCTCGCGGCAGGCATTCGTCTCTTCTCCGATAATTTTACCTTTTTTGATTCCCTTTTCAATACTTTTTATGTCTTTCCTCTCGGCGACAATGTTCACTTCCTCCATAAAATTCCAGCCTTCTTTGGGTTTTGTTTTGTATTTCACGAACTCATAATTCGCCATTTCAAAATTCACCGCCGCGATCTCGGCTATTTCTTCCGTCTTTTTGCTGACTGTTTTCAAATTAAGTTCCGAGAAATCAACTGCTATTTTCTTCAGCCGATGTTTTTTTGCCTCCTGAATGATTTTGCGGATTAGCAAAATAAATTTTCTCCGATTGATATCTTTTTTTTCTGGCGACTTGATCATTAGAACTCTCTCGCCGTTTTTCTCAATAAAAAAACTCTCCGCGATTTTCGGATCGAAAGCGATTTTCACGAAATCTTTTGTACTTTTCTTTTTATCAGCAACTTCTATTTTCATATTCCGATCATAAATTATCATTTTTCGCCATCATATAAACTGTAATAGCGTTAGCCCCTTTCACTACGATATATCGTAGTGAATAATATTCTTCGTAGCATTTTTACTACAACCAATTGTAGTGAGATTTTCAAGCGCTTTTAGGGATGGGGGGTAAGTAAAATGCCCCCCGCACTGCCTGATTTCAGACAGTGGTCGCATCCAGTGGAGCGATGATTCTGCCAATCGGGATCCTGTCCCGGAAAATTTCCTTGTCCTCCCTCCGGACAGTTACTGACACCAGCCGCATATCTCCTTTTGCGGGTTTGGGGTGATAATCGATGGATATTTCGTCTTCTTTGAAAATGTTTCTTCCTCTGCCGCCGTCATGCTGGTAATCCAGTGACAAGGTTTTTCCGTTCTCTAGCAGCAAGCGGATTCCGTCATCCAGTATGACGTCCGCCACCAGGAGTTTTTCCACTCCTCCTCTCGGCAACGCTCCTCTCGTCATGGCCTTCGCCCTCCTTCAAGGCTAAGATTTCATTCCCTAAAAACGCTCGATTTTTTAGGAACAATGTCATCCCGCTTTTATTTTCATATATGCATATGCGAAAGTATTATCTGAATCTTACTACAACTAGTTGTAGTAAAAATTACTCACTGAATTTTTCCTTGAGATAATCAACCAGTTTATCAATTTTAATTCTCTCCTGTTTCATTGAATCCCGGTCGCGGACCGTGACAGCGTTATCTTTCGCGGTTTCAAAATCAACCGTCACACAATATGGAGTTCCGATTTCGTCCTGCCGGCGGTATCTTCGGCCAATAGATTGAGTTTCGTCATATTCAGAGCGGAAATGCGACCGGATCTTCTCCCAGATTTCGTGAGATTTTTTCACGAGCTCCTCTTTTTTGGAAAGCGGGAGAACCGCCACTTTGATAGGCGCCAGTTGTTTCGGAAATTTCAATACGGTTCTTGTTTCCGTCTTTCCATCAGCCGTCGGCGCTTTTTCTTCTCCGTAAGCCGCGCAAATCACCGCGAATACGGTGCGGTCGATTCCGAAAGTCGGCTCAATGACATGAGGAATATACTTCTCGCCGCTCACCGGATCAGTGTAGCTCATATCTTTTCCGGATACTTTCTGGTGAGCCGAAAGATCATAGTCCGTGCGATAGGCAATGGCGTGCAGCTCTTTCGTTCCGAACGGAAATTTATACTCGATGTCAATTGTCCGCTTCGAATAGTGCGCCCGGTCTTCTTTAGGGATCTCGTGCCAGACCAGATCATCGGGATTGAGCCCGAGTTCCTGGTGATATTTTTTCATTTCCCCAAGCCACATTTCAAAAATTTCTTCCCATCCTTCCGGCGCGATAAAATATTCAAATTCCATCAGATTGAATTCCCGCAATCTAAAGATGAATTGTCCCGGCGTGATCTCGTTCCGAAAACATTTCCCCATTTGAGCGATTCCAAAAGGAATTTTTGCCCTCGCTGCTTGCATCATTTGGTGAAAATCAACAAACATCCCCTGGGCTGTTTCGGGACGCAGATATGCCAACGATGAGTGGTCTTCTGTCGGCCCAATGTGGGTCTTGAACATAAGATTGAACTGTTTGGGCTTGGTCAGTTCGTTTCCCTCCGGACTTTTGATTTTCTTCTCCTGAATTGCTTTCTGCATGTCATCCAGTTTCATGCCCTGCACGTCGATGCCGTGATCCTCAAGAAGATGGTCGACTCGATACCTTTTGTGGGTTACTTTATCCTCCACAAGCGGATCATGGAATCCTTCCACATGGCCTGAGGCTTCCCAAACTTTCGGATGCATAATCACCGTTGATTCGAGTCCCACCATATCCGGCCGGCGTTTCACGAAAAAATCCCACCAATGATTGCGGATATTGTTCACGAGTTCCGTGCCATAAGGGCCGTAATCCCAGGAATTCGCCAGCCCCCCGTATATTTCCGACCCGGCAAAAACAAACCCCCGCCTTTTGCAAAGGGATACGATTTTTTCCATAAGTTGTTCGTTCTTTTGTGGCATTCACTTAATATTTACGATTTATGTCAGTCTCTAAGATATTTAAAAATACCAAAAAGCGTCCCCTTCGTCAAGAATATCACAAAAACCGCCCAAAAACCAGCTTGGCGATTATATTTCTGCTCGCAAAAAAAATTTGTTACGCGTTACGCTCGCCTCGCTGAAGCTTTGGCGAAACGGGTGTTATGTGATTACTTCTGTCCGTGTCCCAAAACAAAAAGGGTATGGATAATCTCGCATTGGTTGACCGCCGCTTTCAAAAATCCAAGCACCTCCCGGTCAACATTGTTGTTTTCCAGAAAAACAAGGAAGGCTTTTTCCTTGTATGGTTTTGAACCGGTCGACGACAAAACGCAAAGATTTCTCTCGTTGCATAAATTTTTGTCATGCGCCATTTCGACAATTTCCCGATTACCGATCTTTACTTCACTTGTTTTTGTTTTTGAAGAGGAGCTTGCCCAGTGCTCGGCAATTGTCTGCATATTTTCCGTATTGACGATTCTTACCGTCATCCATTCCTTTTGGCTGATGGCCAGCGCCATACGCAAAATATCGTCCAGATATTCCTTGACCTCCTTCTTGCTCGCGGGAGCTTTGAGTTTTCCCAAAAAGTCTTTGATAAGGGAAATCTGAACGTTGACTTTCCCAAGATAGGCAAAAGCCTCGAGCAACTGCTTTTCCCGTCTTTGGTACTCTTTTTCCAGTTTCTCAATTTCCTCCTCTCTCCCGGCGACCGCTTTTTCATAAAGGCGAAAAATATTCCAGGCAAGGGAAACCTGGGCCAGAAGCAGAATCGCTTCCCATGTTTCTTCTTGGAACAGAGAAAAACCCCTCGAGATAAGGAGCGGAGTAGAAATTATCGTGACAACCAGAATTAAAAAGACAAAAAGGAAGATATTTCTCAATTTTTCTATCCGAGGACGACCGGGAAGAACCATGTTTATTGGATACTAATTAGAAAGCCCTCGAGATTCACCTCTTGGAAAAGACAGGCAACCGGATTAGTCAAGCTGGAAACTTTCCATTATCTGATCGGAAAATTCGCACTTGCTCTGGACTTCTCTGCGGCATTTTTCAGTCTTCACGCAAGTATAAGTTTGGCCGTCGTCTTCAGAAATTTTTTCCCCCATCACTTCGCAATAGAACAAGTTTCCTTTTTCGCATCCTTTCTCAAGCTTTGTCCATTCGTCGTTAGAATATTTTCTGACTGACAAGATCTCCTGATAATTTTCCTCGAAATTCTTCGAGCCGCTTTTTTTGCCGATTGGGACGAATATTTTGAGATAATGATTCGCCAGTGAGTCATCAACCGGGCTTTTCACGTAACCGACCCTGTATATCCAGTCTCCCAGCTGGGTCGGAATTTTAACGCGAAAACCAAGAGTAGGATTTTCAAGGACTTGGCTTGAATTCTTCGCCAGAGCTCTGTTCATCATATTGCTTCTGAATTTCACCTCGCTTGCCGCCATGCTATTTGCGCGTAGAGACGCTTCCCCATTTCGGTTTAGTATAATAAGCAGAAAAAATACAGAGGAGCAAAGCAGGGCGATAAGAATCAAAAGCGAAATCTTAAAGCGCATATCATCTTTGGGGTTGGTGTTATTTCGTATTTTGCTTCTTTTGATATTTTTCCTCCTTGTCATTTTATTTATTGCCCTGTCAAATATCCTGTGGAGCAGGATAATTTCGCGAAGCGAAATTATTTGACGGGGTAAATCTTATTTTTACGCCTTACAAATATTATAAACTATTTTCATAATATCGACAAGATATTGTCTTCTGAAATACTTCTCTTCTGCCACGATTTCCCGACCTTCTGCTTGTACGTGACCACGGCATTGTAATTTCCTTTGGGCCATTTTCCGTATTTTATTCTTATATTCACGACTGAAGAACTTCCTGATATCCCTACTCTCATCACTTTCGTTTTCTTTCCGCTAAGACGCACCTTGACGTGCTTTTTCTTTTTGACGTTTATTCCGCTGACGGTCAGATTAATCCTGGCCTTGGTTCCTTTCTTCGCGCTGTAATAAAGATAAGGAACATCCGTGGCGATCTGGCTCGTGCTCCCGCCCTCGCAGGGACTAGCCTGATTGAGCTCAACAGCGAGTAGCGCCTTTTGAAACTCATTGCAGGTGACGCTTCCCGACCCGTAAAGATCATTGCAAGACGCGTCGAGGGCGTTGTAGGCATCTTCAAAAGCGGAGCTTATCCCCAGATAATAAACGAGCGCCCGGTAGAATATCTGGCTCGTAGCCTCGATTCCGACACCGGAAATCGTATAACCGTTATACGTGCCTCCCGCGGCCGCGAGATACGCTCCGTGGCTAAAAACCGTGCTGTTTTGATGGACGCCGCCATAATCCCAATCCCCGCAATAAAACCCCGCGTCGCTCATTTTCCCGGGATGGGGCCCGGCTCCGATATCAACTAATCCGGGGTTGTCCATCCGGCGGAAAATTCCGGAAGCTGAATCCTCGCCCATCTGCCAGTCACAGCTTCCTTCCAGCGAACTTTCAATTGCCTCGCCGAAGATATCGGAATAAGCTTCGTCTATCGCTCCCGACTCGCCTTCGTAATCGAATCCCCACGGCCAACTGTAGTAGAGCACAGAGTTATAGGTCACACCGTGGGTATATTCGTGTCCCAAGATATCGGACGTCATCTCTCCGGAACAGAACTTTATCGAGTAATAATCGTACCAGGCATTGGGACAGGAATAGACTTTGTCCGGGTAGTTGTCTATCCGGACATAGGCATCTGTGTCTGCGTAAGCGCTCGCGTATCCGTCACCCAGCCCGCCCTGATTGTTGGCGCCGTTCCTCCCGAAGCTGTTCTGGAAATATCCGTGCGCTCCGGAGAGATAATCATAGGCGTTGTCAATGTCAGCCACCCCGGTGGCTCCTTGCCCCTCGGAACGGGAAAGAGCGTAGGACCCGGAATTCCCGTCATAAATATTGCGGTTCATGTCCCGGGTTCCGGAAAGATGATAGACAAAACTTCCGTCCCGCGCGTTTATGAAAAAATATTCGTGTCCGCCTTCTTCCCGGCTCCAGAGCTCCACCAGCCAAGAAAGATAGTTCGCGTCGCTTTTTTTGTCTTCGACAAGGCCCCTGTTGAATATAAGAAGTCTTGGCTTGGAATTTTCAGGTTTGCTTTCGTGCCCCCAATCCTCCCAGTATTTTTTGGCTTCTTTCACTGCCCGGTTTTGGGAAATTTTCGGCCGCGTCTCGGAACTGATATTGGGAACGAATTTCGCGCTGGCGGAACTTACGGAATTATCTTCTTTGAGATGAACCACTGCTTGGGCGCCGAAAACCGGAATATTTTTGTATTTCTGGACATACGCCACGTGATTCATTTTCCGCTCGTCGCTTTTTGCTCCGGCAAAAAGAAGTTCCTTGGCAGGCTTGGCGAGGCCGAAATATTTTCCGTATTCCTGCATGAAATATTTTGCCGCGACTTTTGGCTCGTATGACAAAGCTTTTTCAAAGGGAAGGGGGATTTTGTTTTTCTTCGCGGCAATAAAAGTGAGCGCTCCCGTATTTTTGCTGACCGTGTACTCAACGCCGGAGCCAATTTTGTTTTCGAGTTCGCTGATATTCACGCTTGTGTTTTCAGTTTCTTCCCCTGCTATCATCCCGTGTCTTGCAAAAAAGGCCTGGTAGAAATATCCCAGCCCAAGAATGAGGACGAACGCACCCGCAATAAATTTTATTTTTATCCCTGAATCCGGCTTTTTTCTTTTTTTCATATGAAAAGTCCGTACCGAAGAAATCAAGATTTACCCCCACACTAATCCCAATCACCGTTTATGGTAAAGCACCGTCAGGAAGCGAAGCGGCTTTGCCTTCCTGCCATCAATTATTAGCATTCATGGTTAGGATTGGTGTGGGGGTTTATATCACTGAATCGTCAGTAGTCCGCTGGCTGACGCGTTTCCCGTGAGACGGGTTTTCTTTATTTTCTGGTTGTAAGTCAAGGAAAAATCATAGCTCCCCGTCGGCCATTTTCCATACTTTACGTTCACAGAAACCAGAGTTGAATCGCCCAGTTTTCTCACCCTTGCAATCGTTGTTTTTCTTCCGCCGAAGCGCACTTTCACTCCCTTCTTTTTTGAAAGAGAAACCCCCGAAACGATTATATTAATCCTTTTTTTGGCCGATTTCTTTTTGTTATAAGCCAGAGTCGGAGTGTCCGTGGAAATAAGCCGGACCGTGAACTGCGCCGTGGCCGATTCGCCATAATCGTTGGAAACAACAAGAGTATAATCTCCATTGGTCGAAATCGCGGTTCCGGAAGAAAAAGAAGCCCCATTGAGAGTGGCTGTTCCGTGGCTGAATGTCGGAGTTACCGAACTGGAGTAGGTAACACCACTTTCCACTCCTGAAATAACGGGCGCGGCACAACTGGAAACGCTTCCCGCGTCCCCGTTGCAATATCCAGATTTATCCATCTGGACTGCCTGAAGCGCTTTTTTCACTTGGGTGCAGTCAGAACTTCCCGCTCCATAAAGATCATTGCAGGCGGAATTGAACGCGTTGTAGGCCGAATTGAAATTTGACGAAGTGGTCATATAAACATTATAGGCCCGATAGGCAATCTTTTTTTCTTTTTCTCTCCCAATCGCGGAAATGGAGCAGCCATTGAAAGAACCTCCCGCCGCCATGAGATACGCTGCATGATTGGGAACGGAACTATTGGTATGCACTCCGCCTCCGTCTGAAGTCCCGCAATAAAGGCTAGAGCTGTTGAACCGGTCGGGATAGCCAAGGCTCGCCGGATCGCTCATGCTGCGACTGGCGCCGCCCGGCAAATCTTCCCCGATAAGCCAGTCGCTTGATCCGTTCCGGTAATATTCAAGGGCCTCCCCCATCACGTCCGAGTGGCTTTCGTTCAGCGCTCCCGATTCATTGGCGTAGATAAGGCCGGAAGGATTGCCGGAGCCGTCCAGCACGGAAAAAAAATTGATGGCGTGCCCGTATTCGTGGCCGACTATGTCAGTTGTCTCGTATCCCTGGCAGAAAGCAATGTAATAATCGTCAAAAAAAGCGTTGGGGCAGATTCCGACTGACGAATAATCTATGTAAGTAAAGCCGTCAGTATTCGTGTAAGCGCTGTTTGTTCCGTCTCCGATTCCACCCTGATTGTTACCTCCGTTAAGAGAGAATCTCGTGGAAATGAAACTGTTCATGCTTCCGGTAAGGTTATAGAGATCGTCCACGTCCGTCCCGCCGTACCAGGGATTGGCTCCCCGAACCGGCTGGCCTTCCGAGCGGCCGTATGTGTATCCCAAAAATAAATAATCAAGGACACAGCTCCCGAGCGAGCAATCGCCAATCCGGCGGTTGAGGGTTTGCCTGCCGGTAATTTGGCGTAGTAGCTTTCCGTTCCGGGCGTTTATGAAATAAAATTCGTGCTGAAAAATATCTTTTTTGAAAAGTTCTATTTTCCAGACCAAATAGTTGCGACCTCCTTTCTTGTTCTCTACCAACTCTTTGCTGAAAATCATTTTTTCCGTGCTCAAAGTTTCGGCCTCCTCCGTATCGAACTGATCTTTCCAGAGTTTTCTTGCTTTCTTTTCGGCTTTTTCCTGGGATATTTTGGGACGGACGCTGACTTTTATATCCGGGGCAATCCGCCCGTTAGCCGAAGCAACGGAGAGATTTTTATCAAGATGAATTTGAATTTCTCCGCCGAAAACAGGAATTTTCTTGTAGCGTTGTCCGTAAACGACATGAGTCATTTTCATTTTGTCCTCGCTCTCCCGAACCATTTTGAGTTCTTTTTCCGGTTTTTGAACCCCGAAATAAGCGCCATATTCCCGCAGAAACTGCTGAGAGACTTTTTGGGGAGATAATTTTTCTAATTTGCTGACACTTAGAGACAGCTCCTTCCTTTCGGCAGAAATAAAAGTTGCTCTTCCCGTGTTCGGATCCACGAAATATCCAGTGTCCCGCCCCAGTTTTTCCGCTAAGCTCAAAAGGTCTGCCCCTATTTTTTGATCCTGCTGGCCGGACACTTTCCCCTTCTCTCTAATAAAAAAAGTTTGGAAAACGATTCCCAAACCTAAAACTACGAGCGCGAAGAAAGCGAGAGACAGAAAAGGAAATTTGAATTTTATTTTCGTTTCCTCTTTTTTGTTTTTCATCGATAATTTGTTTTTGGAAAATTTCAGCGATCGACGGCTGACCTCATTTCATATTTTTCTTCCCAAGAGAGGAGATGGCATCTACGCGCTGATAGACCAGCTTTCCGTTCCGGGCATTGATGAAATAGGTCTTATGCCGGAAAGTTTCCCGATTCGCGAGATTAATTTTCCAGACCAGGTAATCGCGCTCGTCTTTCTTGTTTTCGAGAATTCCTTTGTTCAGAATCGCGAGCTCGATTGCCTGCATTTGTGGGTCATCTGTCCCAAACTCGCTTTGCCATAACTCCCGGGCAGCCTTTTCAGCCGCGCCTTTGGAAATTTTGGGATGGATATTCACTTTCACCCTGGGAACCAATCTGCCATTGGCCGAACTGACTGAATAGTCGCTGTTGAGATGAACCATAATCTCTCCCCCGAAAACTTTCACTCCCTTATGTTGTTGGGCGTACCGGATATGGACCATGCCGGAACTTTCTTCCTTTTGCTCTACCATCTGAAGATCTTTTCTGGACTTTCGAATTCCAAAATACGACCCGTACACTTTGAAAAACTTGCGAGCGACCCGCTGGGGCGTAAACGTTTTCAAATCTCCCGTTTCAAGAGGAAGCTTGCCTTCCGCAGCGCAAAGAAACGTCAATTTTTGCGTGTTTTTGTCGATAGAATAGCGAGGATTTTCACCGGCTTTTTCCTGAAGAGACTGGATATCAACTCCCGCGGAAAAAGTCGTCCCAACTCCGAAAAGAGAAAAGGACAGCCCAAAAAGTGCCGCAAATATAAGAAAATTTGAATGTTTTCCCTTCATTTTTCCTGTTATTACTTTTCTGCTTTAACAATACCACTTCTTTTCCAATTTGGCAATTTTTTCCGGACAAGCGACTTTTCGGGAAAATTTTTTTCAAATTTTACCCAGAAAATATTTTTGCTTCCTCCGTGGGCTGATTTCACTTTTTCGCCATCAGCCCTTCTGATTTCTAAAACTTTATCGGAGTATATTTTGTCCGGTGTTATAATTTCAACTTTTTCGCCCGGCCTTAAAGCATTGTGTATTTTCACCCTGTTAAATTCTCCGACTTTGTCAGAGACCCGCCTCTGGCGGGATTTAACAGGGCAGGTTTCTCCCACAAACTGAAACTGATTGACTTTGTGGGAATGATCAAAATCATTTTCCCATCCGCCTTTCCCAAACAGAAATCCGGTAGAATATCCGCGATTCACCAATTTTCCGAGCTCCTTTTTCGCTTCGGCGGAAATTTTTTTGATCTCGGTCCGGCTTTTTTCCGAACTTATCGCGTCCAAAACCTGTCGATAGGCTTTCGTGGCAATCGCGACATAATAAGCGCTCTTCGTCCGCCCTTCGATTTTGAAAGAATTTATTCCGGCTTCGGACAATTTATCCAAATATTCGATAAGGCATAAATCTTTGGAATTCAAAAAGTATGTCCCATGTTGATCTTCTGACAAAATAATTTCTTCCTTATTCCCTTGCGTTCCACGCCTGCCTGCCGGTAGGCAAGGTTTTACGTTATGCGTTATGCGATATGGCCACCGGCAGGGCTGGACGCAATCTCCCAGATTGGCGCTTCTGCTCTCGAGCCAACGGGAAAGAAGACAGCGCCCCGAGTAGCTCATGCACATCGCGCCGTGGACAAAATATTCAAGTTCCATTTTGGGACAAGCTTTTCTTATTTTTTTGATTTCAGGAAGTGTTACTTCCCTCGCCAGGATAATCCTCGAAACTCCCTGCTTCTCCCAAAAGCGCGCCGCTTCGGAATTGGTCGTGTTGGCTTGCGTGGAGAGATGGATCCGTGGAGGTCCGTCCGCATTCCTTTTTGACCGTGCGGTCGGACCTCTCAAAATTTTCATTGCTAAATTAATAATCCCAGGATCACTGGCGATAATCGCGTCGGGTCTCACCTTTTTTATGAATTTCAGATGCTTTTCCAGAGTTTCGAGATGCCGCTCGTGGGTATAGATATTGAGAGTGAAATAGATTCTCTTGCCGGCTTTTCGCGCCAGCTTCACCGCTTTTCCGAGTTTTTTTTCCGTGAATTTATTGATTCTCGCCCGCAAAGAAAAACTCGGATGTCCGACATAAACGGCATCCGCGCCAAAATGATAGGCGTACTCAATTTTTCCAAGACTCCCGCCGGGAGCGACAAGTTCTATTTTCTTTTTCATCAAGCTTCCTTCCGAATCCTCTTGTTATTATCCACTACCGACTTTATAAACTTCGGATCATATCCTTCTTTTTCGCTCGCTTTCACGATCGCATTGATATCTTTCGGAATACACTTCCCTTCAAAACCGCGTTTTTCTTTTTCCGGAAAAACAGCCGAAAACATTCTTCCCATCCGACTGTCAAGCAGCCACAACTCACGCAGCTCCTTATATTCCACTCCGAAGGCCCGGGCGATGTTATAAAACTCGTTGCAAAAAGTGACTTTCGTGGCGATGAAAGCGTTCTCCATATATTTCACGAGTTCCGCGGTCGTCGAATCGGTGATGAAAAATTTCGCGTCCGGACCTGAAACACGCACGAAGAAATCCGCGATTCGCGAAGCCGTTTCCTTTTTGCCTCCGATTATCTGGAAGTTATGGTATTTCATGTCTCTCGGATGAGAATATTTCCAGTAGGGAACAAAATATCCGCCTTCTCCCATATATTCCGGAGAAAAACAAATTTTCTTTCCCGTTTTTTTTGCCAAGTATTCTGTTGTCCCGGGAGGAATCGTGCTTTTTATGAGAATAAGTGGAGTCGCGAGCCATTCCAAGGTTTCCTCGATAATACTCAAATCACAAGCGCCATCCTTGCCCATTGGCGTCGGAACACAGATTACGCCCAAATCACAGGAGTTTATTTTTTCTTTCGAAGCCGATCCTTTGACATTGGGATCAAAATAGACCGTCTCGAGATTGTCTTTGAAAAAATTATAGACCCCTTTTCCCACGTAGCCGTAACCAACGACGGCCACTCTCTTTTTCTTTGTTTCTGCCATAAATATATCTTTAAGTAGCAAAATAATTATCTTTTACAAAGATACCAGCTTAGTTTCTATTTTGCAATATTTTCATGAGATCCAGATAAAATTTCAGATTATGGATCGTTGCCAGCCGGCCGGCGAGCGGCTCGCCTACCGCGAAGAGATGGCGCAAATACGCCCGGGTATAATTCCGGCAAGTGTAGCAACCGCAATTTTTGTCGACCGGCGAAAAATCTTTTTTGAATTTTTCGTTCGTGATATTGATTATTCTATAAAAATCTTTTCTTTTTATATTTTTCTTTTCGCTTTTCCAAACAAACAGCGACCCGTGGCGCGCGTTTCGGGTAGGAATGACGCAATCAAACATGTCAATTCCGCTCTTCACGGCATGGACAATTTCTTCCGGTTTTCCCAGTCCCATGAGATAGCGCAGCTTATTCTCCGGAAGCATTGGTAAAACCCAATCCAGAATTTTTTTCATCTTTTCTCTCGGCTCGCCCACTGCCACCCCTCCGATGGCGTAGCCGTCCCAGCCCGAGACTGGTCCG
>Ga0154694_123_pt7 | contig 18714 bp, 21 predicted proteins | sample Rifle2008BG13ft_FD_105712 | JGI IMG/M metagenome (GOLD analysis project Ga0154694, IMG submission 105712) | Candidatus Moranbacteria bacterium RBG_13_45_13
GAACCAAGCTGACTTCGACATCCTCAAAGCCGACTTCCTGAAACTCACTGCAAATCTCACCAACCCCAAATCCGACATTGACGGCGATGGGCAGGCGACAATAAAGGATGTCGGCATCCTGATGAGCGGGTGGAGATAAAACGATTGATAAAAAAGCTGGTCAAGAACCAATATTTTTGCTAAAATAAGGTCACTAATCTTGCAAGAAGGATTGCCAATAACACGGGGCAAGATACAAATGATATGTAAATTCCAACCAAGATGAAAATACCTTATTATCTCAAAAAGTATTTTTGGGACGTGGATTTTAACTCAATCGATTTGCCGAACGACAGCGATTATATCTCCGCCCGTCTTTTGGAGTACGGAGACGTAAAAGCAGCCCGTTGGCTTTTGGAGATTATGGGAAAACCGCGGCTTGAGAAAATTGTGCAAAATTCGCGAAAAATTTCTGCGCGCAGCGGCAGCTTTTGGAGTCGATTTTTTGGCATTGATCGCGATAAAGTGAAATGTTTGAAAAAGTCTTATCAAAAAATGCAAAAAAGTCATTGGCGCTGATAGGCGAGAGCGGACTAATGAAAGAAGCATATCTTGCCGGCGGGACGGCTTTGGCACTCGAGATCGGTCACAGAAAATCGATTGATTTTGATTTTTTCACTGCCCGGGAATTCAATGAAAACACGGTGATTCAAAGACTCAACAGCCTTCTGCCGGATTTCGAGCTGGAAAAACAAGACTGGCGAACGATTCTAGGATACATCGGGAAGACACGCTTCAGTTATTTTTTCTACGAGTACCCGCTTCAGTACAAAACGCTTAAATTCAAAAATATCTCTCTGGCTGATCCGCGCGATATTGCTGCGATGAAAATCGCCGCTCTGGCTGACCGAGGAACAAAAAGGGATTTCATCGATCTCTTTTTTATTTTTGAAGTGGAAAAAATTATCACACTAGAAGAGGCTATGCATCTCTATGACAAAAAATTCAAGAAACTCAGGCAAAACAAATTGCATCTAATAAAAAGCCTCGCATATTTTTATGATGCCGATTCAGAAAAGATGCCGCAAATGGTAAAACCGGTCAGTTGGAAAGAGGTAAAAACTTTCTTTATGCGGGAGCAGAAAAACATTGCTGGAAAAGAGCTGGGCTTCGCCGCTTCTTAAAGGGAAGCCTGGCCTTCAAACTCAAATCTCCCTTTTCCGACATTGACGGCGATGGGCAGGCGACAATAAAGGATGTCGGCATCCTGATGAGCGGATGGAAGTAGGGAATGTAAATTATTAGAAAACCCGATGAAAAAAACCGAAAATTCCTTTTCCGCTCTCTCCCTCGCCTGGAATCTCGGCTACACCATCGCCGTCCCGATTGTTGTTTTCGCCCTCGCCGGCCGGTTTTTGGACAAAAAACTGGGAACCTCGCCCTTTCTTCTGCTTTTGGGAATTCTTCTTTCCATCGGTCTCACCAGCTGGCTTGTCTACAAAAAAACACTGGACATTATTGGGAAATAGGGATATAATGGTCAAGTAATAGCTTGTTTTGTGATAGGCAAGTTTTTTATTGGAACAGACGAAAATTTAAAATTTAGTCATTTAAAATTGATTTAAAATTTAGAATTTTAAATTTAAAATTTCCGATGAATATCTCCATCGCCGCCGAGCCAATTTTCTATATCGGATCATTTCCCGTGACGAATACTATAATCGTTACGCTTTTTATCAGCTTGCTCATCATCGCGGCGTCCGCTATACTGAAATCACGAATTCGTTTGATTCCAAGGGGCTTTCAAAACATCGTCGAAGCAGTGCTGGAAGCCCTTTTAAATTTGGTGGACTCCGTGACGCAGGACCGCCGGCAGTCGAAAAAATTTTTCCCGCTCGTCGCGACTATTTTCATTTTCGTCATTCTTTCCAACTGGGTTGAGGTTGCTCCGGGATTTGGAACGATCGGCCTTCGCGAAGTGAGCGGTGGAAAAAATATTCTGGTGCCTTTTTTCCGGTCAGGTTCGGCCGATCTCAATATGACTTTGGCGCTGGCTATTATAAGCGTGATGAGCGCCCAAATTTTGGGGATCGCGGCGATTGGGGTCGGGAAATATGCCGGAAAATTTTTTGTGAGCCCTTTTCGCCCGCCTTATTTCGTCGGAACATTCGTGGGGGTTCTCGAGATTATTTCCGAAGTGGCGAAGCTGATCTCATTTTCCTTCCGGTTATTTGGTAATATTTTCGCCGGTGAGGTGCTCCTGATGGTGATGCTGTTTCTCGTTCCGTATTTCGTCCCCTTGCCGTTTTTATTTCTGGAGCTTTTCGTCGGATTCGTGCAGGCGTTGGTGTTTTCAATGCTGACGCTCGTGTTTCTCAAGATGGCGGTGACGGAAGCTGCGCATTAAAATCCAAAATCCAAAGCTCAAATATCAAATCAAGCTCAAAATCTAAAATCTAAAAAATATTTAGTCATTTAGTCATTTGAATTTGATTTGACATTTGGATTTTGAAATTTGAAATTTTTTAAATAATTCTCTTTTATTTTGCGCGACGTTAAAAATCACATCCCGTCGGCGACGAGATAAAATGAGAACCAAAATTTTATGGCAGTTGATCCAAACACAGGACAAGAGATCGCGCAGGCGGTCTCGAGCTTCTTCGGAAGCGATGTGGCGGCGAAATCTGTCGCGGCCGGTCTTGCCATCGGCGTAGGCGCCATCGGTCCCGCGCTCGGAATCGGAAAGCTGGCCTCGAAAGCTATGGAAGCTATCGGCCGCAATCCTGAAGCGGCTCCGAAGATCCAGACAGCGATGATTCTCGCCATCGCTTTCACCGAAGCCATCGCGATCTACGCTCTGGTGGTGGCGCTGATTATAAAGTTTGTGTAGATCTCGCTAAGGTTCAACCTTAGCAGCGGCTATTATCCTCCCCTCCTCAGTCGAGGAGGGGAGTTAGAGGGGTGGTGTTGTTAAAAATTATATCAGCACCCTGCCTCTAGCTTCTCCCACCCCTCCGCCCTTCGGGCACCTCCCCTCGGGCAGGGGAGGAGGATAATATTGAAAATTATGTCCGAACTGCTCTCAAAACTAGGCATCGACTGGAAACTTCTCATCGCCCAAATCGTCAATTTCTTGGTTCTTCTTTTTGTCCTCTATAAATTCGCCTACGGGCCGATTTTGGCGATGCTTGAGAAGCGCCAGAAAAAGATTGAAAAAGGCCTCAAAGACGCTGAAGAGGCGCACAAAAAGCTCGAAGAAAGTGAAGAAAAGCAGAAAGGGGTATTGAAACATGTCCGGACGGAAGCCAAAGATATCGTCGAAAAAGCGCGTGTACAAGCTGAAAAAGGAAAGTCTGAAATTGCCGCTGAAGCAAAAGCGCAAGCCGAAAAAATTATCACCGGTGCGAAAGCAGAAATTGCAAGAGAAAAAGAAAAAACGATCGGCGAAATAAAATCCGAAATCGGAGGACTGGTGGCGATGGCGGCGGAGAAGATTATTGGGGAGAAGATGGATGAGGAAAAGGATAATAAACTAATTGAAGAAAGTCTGAAATAATCTAGCGAAATAATTTTAAATTCTAAATTTGAAATTTTATCATTTAAAATTCAATTAAAATTTAGACTTTTAAATTTAAAATTCAGTATATGCATGTTACTCCCAAACAATACGCCCAGACTCTCTACGACCTCACCGACGGCCAATCGAAACCCCAAGTCGAAAAGGCTGTCGCTGATTTTGCATTACATATGTATAGAGAGCGAAAGCTGAAACTGGCGGACAAAATCATCGAGCAATTCGGGAAAATTTATAATAAAGAGAAAAATATAGTCGAGGCGGAATTGACAACGCGAAAAAAACTTGATGAACCGGAACTGAAAAAAATAAGGAATTATGTGAAAGAGAAATACGGCGCGAAAGAAGTTGTTCTGAAAAATATCGTTGATGAGGGCATAGGAGGAGGGATTGTTTTGAAAGTCGGGGATGAGGTGATGGATGGAAGCGTGGCTGGACGGTTGGAGGAATTGAAAAAGGTCTTGGTTAAATAATTTCAAATTTCAAATTTCAAATTTCAAATCAATTTTTAATGACTAAATTTCAAATGTTTTTAAATTTTTTCATTTAATCATTCTGATTTGATTTAAAATTTAAAACTTGAAATTTAAAATTACTATATTATGCAAAAAGACTTCATCATCGAGTCTCTCAAAAAACAAATCGCCGGCTTCAAAGCCGAAACGAAGACCGAAAAAGTCGGACGCGTGATTGAAGTCGGCGACGGGATCGCCCGCGTTTCCGGACTTTCTGACGCGATGGCCTCGGAAATGCTTGAGTTCCAATCCTCCGAGAGCTCAACTCTAGGAGTGGCGCTAAACCTTGAAGAAGACCAAGTTGGAGCAATGATTTTGGGAGAGTATAAAAAGATAAAAGAGGGTGATACCGTGAAATCGACTGGGAAGATTTTGTCGGTTCCCGCTGGCGAGGCAATGATCGGTCGGGTAGTGAATCCGCTAGGCGAACCAATTGACGGAAAGGGTGATATCAAAACCGAAAAATTTTATCCCATTGAAAAAATCGCGCCGGGCGTAATCACCCGCGAGTCGGTGAACACTCCGCTCCAGACCGGCATCAAGGCCATTGATTCAATGATTCCGATCGGTCGGGGACAGCGTGAACTCATCATCGGCGACCGCCAAACCGGAAAGACGGCTCTTGCGGTTGATGCAATCATCAACCAACGCGGCCAAAATGTAGTCTGCGTTTATGTTGCCATTGGCCAAAAAGAATCAAAAGTGGCCCGCCTTGTGGCGGAACTTGAAAAATACGACGCAATGAATCACACGATTGTTGTGATTGCAGGCGCATCTGATCCGGCAGCGCTTTCTTTCATTGCGCCATATTCCGGCTGTGCCATTGGCGAGTATTTCATGGATCAAGGGAAAGATGTACTCGTGATTTATGACGATCTCTCAAAACACGCCTGGGCCTATCGTCAGGTATCTTTGCTTCTCAAGCGTCCGCCGGGACGCGAAGCCTATCCGGGAGATATATTTTATCTTCATTCACGGCTCTTGGAACGCAGTGCAAAACTCAATCAGGATCACGGCGGCGGATCTCTCACTGCTCTTCCAATTATCGAAACGCAAGCCGGCGATGTGAGTGCCTATATCCCAACGAACGTTATCTCAATCACCGACGGCCAGATATATCTCGAGTCGGATTTGTTTTATAAGGGCATACGGCCGGCCTTGAACGTTGGGCTTTCGGTTTCGCGCGTGGGCTCGGCCGCTCAAATCAAAGCGATGAAAAAAGTGGCCGGAAAATTGCGTCTTGACCTTGCCCAATTTCGGGAATTGGAAGCGTTTGCCCAGTTTGGATCAGACCTTGATGAAGCGACTCGAGCTCAAATTGAACGGGGACAACGTACAGTCGAAGTTTTGAAACAGGACCAATATGTCCCGATGCCGGTAGCGCAGCAGGTGGCGGTTCTTTACGCTCTCACCAGCGGTTTTATGGATGATGTGGAAGTCGAACAGGTTCAAAAATGGGAAGAAGAATTTCACAAGTATATGAAAGATATGAAAGGAGACGTACTGAAGCTGATCGCCGAGAAAAAAGAATTGACGGAAAAGGTGGAAGAAAAGCTCAAAAAGGCAATTGGAGAGTATAAGGAGATTTATAATAATAATTAATGCAAGCGTTTTCCCAAGGCCGAACCTTGGGACGCTCCCAAGGTTCGGCCTTGGGAAAGATATGCCTCAAGGAACCCGCGAACTAAAACGCCGAATAAAATCGGTGAATAACACCCGCAAAATGACCCGTGCGATGGAAATGGTGGCTGCCTCGAAAATGAGGCGGGCAATTTCTGCGGTTCTCGCGATTCGTCCGTATGCCCACTCCGCCTGGTCGGTTCTCACGAATATGGCGCGCGCCTTTGAAAATTATGAAACTCCGCTTCTCGCGGCGCGTGAAGTCCGAAAAATCTGCGTGATTCTGGTGAGTTCGAACCGCGGGCTGTGCGGCGGGTTCAATTCACAGCTTCTCCGAAAAGTGGTTGAGCAGGTGAAAAATCCGGCGCTTCTCAAGGTGAACCGGGCGGGTGATCGTCGCATCGAATCATCAGTGCCTGACGAAAAAATTGAAATTGATTTTATCACCATCGGGAAAAAAGGATCGAGCGCGATCCGGAAGCTCGGAAAAAATATCATCGCGGCGTTTGATGAACTTTCCTATCTTCCCGCGTCTGAAGACGTCCGGCCGCTCGCACGCCTCGTGATTGATGATTACTGCGCGGAAAAATACGACAAAGTTGTGATTGCGTACACGGACTATGTTTCCGCTGTTCTCCAGCAGCCGAAGCTGCGGCAGATTCTTCCAGTCTCAAAAGTTGATCTCGAGAAGCAGCTCGCGGAAATGGACACTCATGCCCGGGAACTGGGAATTGAGGAACCTCCAATGGAATACAAAGTTGAACCTGACGCGCGGTCGGTTCTCGAAAATATTCTGCCTCGGCTGGTTGAGATGCAGATATATCACGCGGTCCTGGAGTCGAACGCCTCGAAGGAATCCGCCCGGATGGTAGCGATGAGAAGCGCCACGGATGCGGCGACAGATATGGTAGACGAGCTCACGCTCATTTTCAACCAGCTTCGCCAAGCCGGCATCACGCAGGAGATTGCGGAAATTTCGGCGGGAAGAGCGGCACTTGAAATTTAGCTAACGCTAATTTTCAAGAATTTAAAATTTAAAATTAATTATGAATAAAGGCAAAATATCTCAAGTCATCGGTCCCGTTGTGGACGTAGAATTTTCAGAAAATTTACCTGAAATCTACAGCGCGCTGGAAGTAAAGCTGGATGAAAAAAATAAGCTCGTCCTTGAAGCTCACCAGCACCTTGGCGGGAACCGTGTTCGCGCGGTTGCCATGGGCTCAACGGATGGGTTGCGCCGCCAGATGGAAGTTATTGACACCGGAGCACCGATTTCTGTTCCGGTTGGTCCAAAAACCCTCGGCCGGATGTTCAATCTTCTCGGCGAGCCGATTGACGGGATGGAAAAAGTGGACACCAAGAAAAGATATCCTATCCACCGTCCCACGCCGGCCTTCACGGATCAATCTACGGAAGCCGAAATTCTTGAAACGGGAATCAAAGTCATCGACCTAATCTGTCCATTCTTGAAAGGCGGGAAAATTGGACTCTTCGGCGGCGCGGGAGTGGGAAAAACGGTTATCATTCAGGAACTCATCCGCAACATCGCCTCGGAGCACGGGGGATACTCTGTTTTCGCGGGAGTCGGCGAGCGGACGCGCGAGGGAAACGATCTTTATCACGAGATGAAAGAATCAGGCGTGCTTTCGAAAACCACGCTCGTCTTTGGTCAGATGAACGAACCGCCCGGCGCGCGCCAGCGAGTCGGACTCTCCGCCCTTTCAATGGCCGAATATTTCCGCGATGAGGAAAACCGGGACATTCTTCTCTTCATTGACAATATTTTCCGTTTCACACAGGCGGGCTCGGAAGTGTCGGCTCTTCTTGGCCGCATTCCTTCGGCCGTTGGTTATCAGCCGACGCTTGCCGAAGATATGGGCCGGCTTCAGGAGCGAATCACTTCAACAAAAAACGGATCCGTTACCTCGGTTCAGGCAGTCTATGTTCCCGCGGATGACCTCACTGACCCCGCGCCGGCCACGACTTTCGGACATCTGGACTCGACCGTCGTGCTTTCGCGCCAGCTCACCGAACTGGGCATTTATCCAGCTGTTGACCCGCTCGATTCCGCGTCCACCATTCTCGATCCAAAAATCGTGGGCGAAGAGCACTATAGCGTGGCGCGCGGAGTGCAAAAAGTCCTCCAAAGATACAAAGATCTTCAGGATATAATTGCCATTCTTGGAGTCGAAGATTTGAGTGAAGATGACAAAATGGTTGTCACTCGTGCCAGAAAAATCCAAAAATTTCTCTCCCAGCCATTTTTCGTCGCGGAGCAATTCACGGGGACGGAAGGAAAGTATGTGAAGCTCTCCGACACCATCCGTGGCTTCAAAGAAATTCTCGAGGGAAAACACGACGAAAAGCCGGAGCAGGCGTTTTATATGAAAGGTTCAATTGACGAAGTTTACCCCGTTAAATAATTTGTATGGCAGTTAAGATTAAATTCAAAATCGTAACACCAGAAAGAACCGTATACGAAAATGAAATCGACCAAGTTACTCTTCCGACACAAGAGGGAGAGATTACCGTGCTTCCGGAGCATATTCCCTTAATCTCGGTACTTGCACCGGGAGAACTGCTTGTAAAGAGAGGAAACGAAGAAATCGCAATGGCAGTATCTGGAGGAATGATAGAGGTCCGGAAGAACGAAATGACAATACTCGCGGATACTGCAGAGAGGGCGGAAGAGATCGATCTTCAGCGTGCCGAAGAAGCGCGTAAAAAGGCCGAGCAATTAAAAGATGAAAAGATCCGTCTCGACGAAACTGAATACGCAGCCGCGGCGGCGCTTCTCGAGCGAAATTTAGCACGGATAAGAGTGGCGAGAAAGCATCTTACCAGACGTGGGATGAAGATAGAATAGCAATTTTCAATGATCAATTTTCAAAGTTGGAACTTTCTTGCGTACGCAGAAAAATTCCAACTTTTTCTTTATAGTCTGCCTGCTAAGCAGACGTGAAAAAAGATCGGAAAAGGTGGAGAGTTCATCTCTGCCTTTTTTCTTGATAAAAATCCAAAATTGCGATATTGTGAGAGTGTAACAGAAGCAATTTATGAAGAAATATAATCCAAAAATTTTGGAGCGAAAATGGCAGAAAATTTGGGAGAAGAATCGGAAATTATCCGAAGCTGATGAAAAATCCAAAAAGCTCAAGTTCTATTGCCTTGATATGTTTCCCTATCCATCCGGTGAAGGTTTGCACGTCGGACACGTGGAAAGCTATACCGCCTCGGACATTTTCTCGCGCTATCTGCGGATGACTGGAAAAAATGTTTTGCATCCGATTGGCTGGGACGCGTTTGGCCTGCCCGCCGAAAACTATGCCATTAAAACGGGCGTTCATCCTGCGAAATCAACCCAAAACAATATCAAAAATTTCACGCGCCAAATCAAAAGCCTTGGGCTTTCCTATGACTGGTCGCGGGAAATTGACACGTCAGACCCGGATTACTACAAATGGACTCAATGGTTCTTTTTGTTTTTATGGAAAAATGGGTTAGCTTACCGTAAAAAAGCGAAGGTGAATTGGTGTAAATCCTGCAAAACAGTTCTGGCTAACGAACAGGTTGAAGACGGCGTGTGCGAGCGCTGCAAAAACGAAGTCGTGCAAAAAGATCTTGAACAGTGGTTTTTTAAGATTACGGATTTTGCCGAAGACTTGATTGACGGTCTTGATAAAATCGACTGGCCGGAGTCAACCAAAACAGCGCAGAAGAATTGGATAGGGAAGTCAGCGGGGGCGATAATCAAATTCAAAATTCAAAAATCAAAAGGCAAAATTACAATTCAAAATTCAAAATTAGAAAAAAATTATTTCGAGGCTTTTACAACAAGGCTGGATACTATATACGGCTGCACATATTGCGTTGTGGCACCCGAGCACAACTTAATTTCAAATTTCAAATTTCAAATTTCAAATTTCAAGGATGTCGAGAAATATGTCGTAAAAGCCAAGAAAAAAACGGAGCGGCAAAGGACAGATCTTGCGAAAGAAAAAACGGGCGTCGAAATAAAAGGCCTCAAAGCGATAAATCCCTTCACGGAAGAAGCTGTTCCGATTTTCGTTGCCGACTATGTCCTTTCGACCTACGGCACCGGCGCGGTGATGGCCGTCCCTGCACACGACGAGCGGGATTTCGAGTTCGCGAAGAAATATAAACTCGGAATTATCGAGGTGATAATTCCGAAAACTCAAAACTCAAAACTCAAAACTCAAAACCACAGCGCAAAACTCAAAGATATTAAGGGTGCTTTTACCGAAGATGGTGTACTTGTAAATTCCGGAAAATACTCCAACCTTCTATCTCAAAAAGCCCGTTCTGAGATGACAAAGTGGCTCGAGAAAAAAGAACTCGGCAAAAAGGCGACAACTTACAAACTGCGCGATTGGCTGATTTCGCGGCAGCGCTACTGGGGCGCGCCGATTCCGATGATCCGCTGCGAAAAATGCGGATGGCAGGCAGTGCCGGAAAAAGATTTGCCGGTCTTACTCCCGAAAGTGAAAGACTATCGACCGAAAGGAACTTCACCGCTTGGGACAAATCTTGATTTTGTGAATACGTCCTGCCCGAAATGCAAAGGAAAGGCCCGAAGAGAAACAGACACGATGGATACATTTGTATGTTCGAGCTGGTACTACTTCCGCTACACAGATTCGAAAAACAAAAAAGAATTCGCGAGCCGTGCGAAAATCAAAAAATGGCTGCCAGTTGATCTCTATATCGGCGGGGCGGAGCATGTGGTTCTGCACCTTCTCTATTCCAGATTTTTTACGAAAGCGTTGCACCGGCACAAACATATAAATTTCAACGAGCCTTTCAAGAAGTTGAGACACCAGGGGATTATTCTGGGCGAAGACCATTTCAAGATGTCAAAGTCGCTCGGGAATGTCACCAATCCGGACGACATAGTGAAAGAATACGGCGCCGACGTCTTGCGGCTTTATGAAATGTTCATGGGCCCGCTTGAAGATATGAAGGCGTGGAACACGAAGAGTATCGTCGGACTGAAGAGATTTTTAGATAGAGTATGGAAGATTTTTTATGAAGACAACATTATTGAGGATGACAAAAAAATAAAATCAGGTAAAATTAGCTTTGCCTTGAGGGATGGGGAAGATCTAGCCGAAAGACAGCGGGAAAGAGCAAGATGGGAAACAGATCATATGGAAAGGCTTGTTAATAAGACTATCAAAAAAGTTACGGAAGATATTGAAAGCTTGAAATTTAATACTGCAATTTCGGAAATGATGATTTTTGTTAACAGCATTGAAGAATTTAATATTAACAAGGAGAGATTTGAAAAATTTATAATTTTACTTTCTCCGTTTGCCCCTCACATCGCCGAAGAAATTTGGGCAAGTCTCGGCCACAAAAAATCAGTCTTCCTTGAAAAATGGCCGAAATATAACCCGAAGCTTGTTAAAGAAACAGAAATAAATATTGTTGTACAGGTGAATGGCAAAGTTCGTGATCAAATCGAAGTGCCGGCGAACATCGGGGAAAGGGAGGCAAGGGATGCCGCTCTGGAATCAGAAAAAGTAAAAAAATATATTCCGAACGTGGACTATATCAGGAAAATCATTTTCGTTCCCGGCCGGCTGATCAATTTCGTAGTATAGTGTTGTCATTACGCAGGGCATATGCAGAAAATAAACATCAAAATTTTATCAGCGATTATCTTTCTCTATTTCCTCGTGCCTGTTGCATCCCGGGCCGCCGCCTACGATTTTTACGTCGACAAAAATTCAATTGAGCTCACGGAAAACGGCAACGTGCTCTTTCCCTGGAAAACAATTGGAGCGGCCCTTTCTCACATCCAAAGCGAAGGCCTGAAAAAAAAGACAGTTTATATAAAAAATGGAACCTACTTTGAATCGCTCTCGGTTTCCAACAATACAAAACTCGTTGGGGAATCAAAAAACGGAACAATCATTGATGGGACGGGAAGCAACCACGCAGTGAATCTTGTCTCGACGAAAAGCGAAATAAAGGACCTGAAAATCAAGAATGCTGACGCGACGAATATAGTCGTCGATAGAAGATCCAAGGCGACAATCACCGGCTGCAATATTGAAAAGGCGGGAAAATTCGGGGTCGAGGTGAAAGAATCCAGCGCGGCGGAAAAATATAAATTTACGATCAGCAATTCGAAGATTTCCGAAAACGGATCGCAGGGAATGTTTATTTCCAAAAGAAAAATCAAGATTTCGGACAATGAAATTTTTTCGAATGACGAGGAAGGAGTGGATCTTCACAGCCGGGTCAAGGGAACCGTGGCCGGAAACGATATTTACGGAAACGGTGAATCTGGCATTGAATCTATGCTAGCCGGAACCAATCTTACAATTAGAAATAACGAAGTCGAAAACAATCACGCCCAAGGCATCACAATCCAGGTTTATTCAACAGGGAAAAAAGGCAGGGTAAAGATATCTGGGAATACCATCAGAGGCAATCACAAATATGGAATTCGGTTCGCGAACTATACCCACAGCATAGGACCAAAAAAGTTTAGAGTGTTTGCTGACAAATACATCAAACTTTCTAAAAATACAATCAGCGACAACGACAGCGGAAAAATTTTCTACGAGTAGCTAAGATGAAAACAAGAAGACAAAAAAAACAAAAACTTCACACCCTTTCGGAATTTCGGCGCGAGGCGGGAATTCCTCTTATAATGGCCAAGAAAATGATTTTATGGGGCGAGATTGAGGTTGTCCAACTCGCGGGCGGCACCGTGCGGATAACGGAGGATGAAGTCATTAAAGTGAAAAAACTTTTTCAGGATCGCGTCACAAGGATCAAATATTTTTTGCGCCTGCTCGGTCCCGGAGTGATCACGGGCGCGTCCGACGACGATCCGTCCGGAATAGGGACATATTCTTCGGTCGGAGCGATGTTCGGATATGCGATTCTGTGGACCGCCGCTTGGCTTTTGCCGATAATGTTTGCCGTTCAGGAAGTATCTGCGCGAATCGGGATAGTCACGAATCACGGCTTGGCTCATGTTCTTCAAAAGCACTACAGAAAAAAAATTGTGGTCGTGCTTGTCGTTTTGTTGATTCTGGCCAACGTCGTCAACATTGGCGCAGACCTTGGAGCGATGGCGGCCTCGCTCCGGATGCTCACAGGAGCCGATTTCTATTTTGCGGCCATTCTCTTTGCTTTCCTGATCATACTCGCGGAAATATTTTTTCAGTATCATACTTATGTGAGAGTACTCAAATGGCTGACCCTTTCAGTTTTCGTTTATATTTTTGCCGGTTTTATGACACAGCCAGACTGGCTGGAGGTTTTGAAAAATGTATTCGTGCCCAGAATGTATTTCAATGAAAATTATATCTTTGCCCTGATCGCTGTTTTCGGAACAACTGTCACACCCTATCTTTTCTTCTGGCAAACTTCGGAAGAAGTGGAAGAAAACAAACTGCTGAAAATCAAGTGGAACAAAAGAATTGTCCCGACCCGGGTGCGGGAAATGAGGACGGATGTCGGAGTTGGCATGCTGCTTGCGAACGTGGTATTCTTTTTCATCATCCTGACAACCGCCCAAGTTCTTTTCAAAAACGGAATCACCAATATCGGATCAGCCGAGCAGGCGGCATTGGCCCTTCAACCTCTTGCCGGAAACGCAGCCTACTTGCTTTTTGCGCTGGGCATAATCGGCACTGGGATATTGGCCATTCCGATTCTGGCCGGATCCGGCGCGTACGCGCTCTGTGAGGTAATGAAATGGCACGAAGGGCTGGAGCTGAAATTTTCACGCGCGAAAGGGTTTTATCTCATCATTGCGCTTTCGATCATTGTCGGCCTCGCCATCAATTTTCTCGGTGTTGGGCCAATCAAGGCTCTTTACTGGGCGGCCTATCTCAACGGCATCATCGCGCTTCCGCTTCTGGTTGCCATGATGATCGTTGGCAATGACAAACGGATTATGGGCGGGGAAACTCATCCGACGTGGGTGAAAATTTTCGGCTGGCTGGCGGTTGTATTTATGACGGGGGCGGTCATCGCGACATTATTACTATTTCTTCGCTAAGAAGTTCACATGAATATTTTTCAGTCAATAATACTTGGTATTGTTCAGGGAGCAGGGGAATTTCTTCCGATTTCGAGTTCGGCGCATCTCATCATCGTCCCGCGGCTTTTTTATTTTCCCGACCCGGGACTCTCGTTTGATGTAGCGTTGCACACTGGAACATTGATTGCGGTAATTTTTTATTTTTGGAGAGATTGGATAAATATCTTTAAGGCCGCGTTATCTAATTTTCAATTTTCAATTTTCAATTTTCAATCAATTTCCAATGACTCAATTTTCAATTCCAAAAAAAATACCAAATACCCGCCCGACTCGCTTCGCGACTCGAAGCGGACGGGCCAAATACCAGATACCAGATACTCAAAAAATATTCTGTATTTTTTGATCCTCGCCACTATACCGGGAGTGTTGGCCGGATATTTTTTGGAATCTTATGCTGAATCAAATTTTCGTTCACCGCTTCTTATCGCGTTTACTTTGAGTATTGTCGGATTGATTTTATATTTGGTTGACAAATATTACAAGCACAGAAAAAGTCTAAATGAGATTAGCTGGTTGGATAGTCTTGCAATTGGCTTGTCGCAGGCAGTAGCAGTTATACCGGGAGTTTCAAGATCCGGCGCGACAATAACAACAGGCTTGTTTTTGGGGTTGAATCGTGAGTCAGCTGCCAGATTTTCCTTTCTGCTTTCGACTCCAATTATTTTTGGGGCGGCTGTCCTAAAGCTGCCGCATCTTTTCAGCGGAGGAATAGACGTCCAACTTATCGCGGGCATGTTGAGCGCGGCAATTAGCGGTTATCTTGCCATAAGATATCTTTTGAAATTCATTCAAAAAGCGAGCTATGCAATTTTTTTCTGGTACCGCTTGGGAATAGCACTTCTCATCTTGTTGGTGTATCTTATCCAATAACAAGCAATGTTGGAATATTTTTGCGACCGCAAAAATATTCCACTTTGTGATTTACGAGAAAAATAAATTATGACCGCAAGAAAAAAAACCAGAGCACTTCTCCTTTTTTCTGGTGGGTTGGATTCGATTCTGGCGGCGAAGATCTTGGAAGAGCAAGGAATCAATATTACTGCACTCACGTTTGTGAGTTATTTTTTTGATGCCGAGCGGGCGAAAAAATCAGCGAAAGAAAATAATATAGAGCTTCGGATTATTGATTTTTCCGACAAGCATCTGGATGTTGTCAAAAATCCCCGTTTCGGGCGAGGATCAGGCATGAATCCCTGTATTGACTGCCATCTTCTGATGCTGAAAGTCGCAAAAAAAATATCGAAGATTGAAACTTTCTTGCGTACGCAAGAAGATTCCACTTTTATTGCGACGGGCGAGGTGCTCGGCCAGCGGCCGATGTCGCAAAATCTCAAGGCGCTCAAGCTGATCGAAAAAAGGGCCAGGTTTGCGGGAAAAATTTTGCGTCCGCTTTCAGCAAAAGTATTGCCCGAAACTAAAATAGAAAAGTCCGGAATGGTTGATCGCAAAAAATTGCTGGGAATTTCCGGACGCTCCAGAAAAAAGCAGTTAGCACTTGCCGAAAAATTTGGGATAAAATATTTTCCGACGCCAGCGGGTGGATGCATTTTAACCGACAAAGAATATTCAAAAAAATTGCAGGCGTTGATTGAAAATATTGCAAAAATAAAAAAAAGTGACATAGAATTGTTGAGGATTGGACGCCATTTTTGGATTGGCGAAGACCTGCCTGCCGGCAGGCAGGCAAGAATTATTCTCGGACGAAATCACGAAGAAAATTTGAGACTCAAAAATCTGGCCAAAAATGGGGATATTCTACTTGAACCGAAAAATATTCCGGGCCCGACAGCTTTGATTCGGGGAAGAAAAAGCAAAGCAGTTCAGGTTTTTGCGAAAAAAATGCTTCAAAAATATACCAAAGGCGCAGGCGAGGAGCTTCAGTTCAAAATAATTGCTGGAAAATAGAAATTTATTAAATAAATTGAAAAACGGCAGAAGCTGTTGAACTTCTGCCGTTTTGTTTATACATTTCTCATCACTGTTACAACCGCGAACCGGCCCGATTTCGTGTGATGCGGATGGCGAAGCGTCCAGCCGCGGTGGGAGAAATGATTTCCTCCGTTACAAAGCGTACAACCCGGATCATTGGGAATGATTTGTTCAACGCCCTCTGATCGCAGTTGAATCTCGATTGCCTTACGCAGGTCGAGTTTCCACCCGCCCTTCTCTTCAGATATGGCCGGTTTAATCCTCCGCGCTTCCCGGTCTTCAAGGTTGAAACCCAAAAAAGTCAGGAAATGACACTCTTCGCAAATGTACGGCGAAGGGAAATAGGCGACGATGTCGGCAGGCCTGCAAAAAAATTTCTCCTCCATTTTCCGTGCAGTTTTTCCCGCGATGTTTTTGAGCGTGTTTTCTCTGCCGCTATGAAATTTCGCGAAAGCCTTGCGCCGATCGAAGAGAATAACTATCGGGCAATCGGCCGCATAAAACATCAGCGGCAAGTCGGGAACATCCGTTATGACAGAATCAAACCGGAAGCGGCTCTTGAAAAGAACTCCGCTTTCCTGGAACATAAACTGGTTATGTTTGTCAATAACGGCAATCTTATCTCCAAGATCAAGAGTCGGACAAAATGTTTTTCTGAAATCGATCTCGCAATCTTGCAGGAAGCGGAGACGGTTCCGGATCGCGGTCAGATAGAAGGATGGAAAAGATTTTGCCTGTCGGAAAAAACGCTTGAACCGGCTGTCGTTAATTCCAAAGCCGGTATTCTCGTAATCGGTCAGGCTCATAGTGCCATGACCTTTGTCCGAAATGGAAATCTTCAGTCCGGGAATTTCGGTCACGGCTTTACCCCCTTTTTTATTATGATAGGTACAAATTTCAATAAGCGCCTTTACGCCTATCTGTGCCGATGGAGGGAGTTGAACCCACAAGCCTTGCGGCACACGATTTTGCCTGCCCGCATCGCTACGCGAAGCGTGGCGATGTGGGAGTCGTGCACGTCTGCACACCGTGGGCGAGGAGGGAGTTGAACCCTCACGATATCGCTATCACAGGATTTTGAGTCCTGCGTGTCTGCCAATTTCACCACTCGCCCATATCAAAAGCCATCGCGGCAAATTTATTCTGTATTCTAACTAAAAAATGGGCAAATGTCAATCGGTATGCTATAATTCACTCGTTATGGCGAAAATTATATCCCTAGTCAACCAAAAAGGCGGGGTTGGAAAAACCACGACTGCTGTCAATTTGTCCGTGTCGCTCGCGCAGGCGGGAAAATTTGTTCTTCTTGTTGATCTTGATCCCCAAGCCAACGCGACGAGCGGACTCGGTGTTGATCCGCGAACGATTGAGAAAAGTCTCTATCACAGCATGGTTCTGGGTGAGCACCCGGCGTCTCATATTATCAAACTTTCAACCTTCGGACACAGTCTGTTGCCGTCAAATCGGGACTTGGCAGGAGCGACAATTGAGCTTGTGAATCTTGAAAACAGAGAATATCGTTTATATAATGTCCTGCGTCATATCCGCACTGAATATGATTATATAATTATTGATTCACCTCCGAGTCTCGGTCCGCTCACGATCAACGGGCTGGTTGCGTCAGATGAAGTTCTGATTCCGGTTCAGTGCGAATATTATGCCCTTGAAGGATTGAGCCAGCTTCTGGACACAATCAATCTGGTGCGCGACAATCTCCAGCCGGATCTCAAGGTGATGGGAGCGCTTCTTACTATGTTTGACCGGCGCAATCGTCTTTCCTATCAGGTTGTCCGCGAAGTGAAAGATCATTTTCCCGGAAAAGTTTTCGATGTTATCATTCCCCGCAGCGTCCGTCTCGCCGAAGCCCCCAGCTTCGGAAAATCGATTTTCGATTTCGATTTATTTTCAAGGGGAGCGAAGGCCTACAAAAATCTCGCCAACGAAGTTTTGCGCCTCGAAAAAGAAGGCGAAAGCGGATTTCATTTGTGATATTTGGAAGATACGCAGGGAGTTATTAGTCTAAAAGATATAATATAAATAAATGAAGAGTGTAATCGAATTTATTTTACTTATTATTGTTGCAGCTACAGCTTTATTTTTGACGGATAAATATATGAAGGAAAATAATGAGAAACACAAAATTAAAAATCAGAAAGCTAAAGAAATAAAATTTGTACTAAGTGCCGTAATTCAAGGAGTTCTTTGGTTTGCGATTATTGGAGGCGTCTTTTGGATTTTATTTTCGTATTTTATATGTGCAATAAATCCTGGAGGTTGCTATCACTGGCCGACTCTCAATGAAATTTTTTAATATTCTCTTTTTTTGGTATAATAAACCCAGCAAATAATTTTCTTCAAAACAAAAATCAATGGCCAGCAATAATCATGGACTGGGAAGGGGATTGGCCTCTCTTATCCCTCCAAAAAATAAGCCTGTCGGAGATTTTGGCAGAGCGGCTCCAAGTGCCCCCCAAGAATTGGCAAAAAGTCAGTCTGCGGCTGTTCAAGATGAATATCTCGAAGTCGCAATTGAAAAAATCGCCTCAAATCCCCAGCAGCCCAGGCACGACTTTGACGAAAAGGAACTCGAAGATCTCGCGGGTTCAATCAGGGAACATGGAGTCATTCAGCCGCTCGTAGTTGTGAAAATCGCGCCCGAGCAGTATGAACTGATTGCGGGAGAGCGACGACTCAAAGCTGCAAAAATAGCCGGACTCAAAATGGTGCCGGTGATTGTGCGCGCGGAGGAGGGGGAACGAGAGAAATTGGAGATAGCTCTAATTGAAAATATTCAGAGGAAAGATTTGAATGTTCTTGAAGAAGCGCGGGCCTACAAAAAACTTATTGAGGAATTCGATTTGACCCAGGAAGACATTGCGGCGAGGGTTGGAAAAAGCCGCAGCGCGGTAGCCAACAAAGTGCGGCTTCTGGCGCTTCCCATTGAAATCCAGCGCGCGCTTCAGGAAGGGAAAATCACTGAAGGGCACGCCCGCTCGATTCTCGCCATTGAA